>Ga0163147_10000584_pt1 | contig 57309 bp, 53 predicted proteins | sample OliLakLV19MP6G1_FD_148597 | JGI IMG/M metagenome (GOLD analysis project Ga0163147, IMG submission 148597) | Freshwater microbial mat bacterial communities from Lake Vanda, McMurdo Dry Valleys, Antarctica- Oligotrophic Lake LV.19.MP6.G1 | ecosystem: Environmental > Aquatic > Freshwater > Lake >... | reverse complement strand
TTACAGATGATGATCGAGTGCTTGAGTTTACAAACTCGAAAGATCTTTCCAAGCTTGCACCAATGGGTACCAGTTGCCCAGATCATTTTTTGAGAACCAAGATCAGTCCTTTGGTTTTAACTCTTGCCCCTGGTGAGAATTTGATTGATGCAAAGGCAGTAAAAGAAAAGCTACTTCCTGCTTTTGAGGCCTATCGAAAAATGTATGCCGATTATTACAATACGTGTAAGCATTCTAATAGTCCGGCTATTCGCGATGCAAACCCAGTTGTGATTTTATATCCTGGCGTGGGTATGTTCACCTTTGCGAAAGATAGACAGACCGCACGGGTAGCCGCTGAGTTTTACATCAATGCTATTAACGTAATGAAAGGAGCTGAAGCAATTTCAGAATACACATCCTTACCCAGACAAGAAGCCTTCAACATTGAATATTGGTTGCTTGAAGAAGCTAAGTTGCAACGAATGCCTAAACCTAAACCATTGACTGGGAAGGTAGCTTTGATAACGGGCAGCGCAGGTGGCATCGGCAAAGGCATTGCCAAAAAATTTGTTGAGGAAGGAGCTTGCGTAATTATAAATGACAATGATGCAGACAGGCTTGCCAAAGCAGATAAGGAGTTCAAGACTAAATATGGTAAGGATACTTTCTCATCTGTATTGTTAGATGTTTTAAAATCAGAAAACATAAATGAAGCTTTTGACAAAACGGCTTTGGCCTTTGGTGGTGTTGATATTGTTGTGAATTGCGCGGGTATCTCCATCTCCAAACCATTGGAAGATCACACCGAAAAGGATTGGGATTTGCTTTATGATATTTTAGTAAAGGGTCAGTTCCTAGTTACTCAACGTGGTGTTGAAATTATGCGCAAGCAAAATATGGGTGGCGATGTAATTAACATCGTAAGCAAGAACGCCCTCGTCAGTGGGCCTAACAATGCTGCTTATGGATCTGCGAAAGCAGCACAAATGCATTTAAGCCGATTGAATGCCGCAGAACTTGGTGCTGATAAGATTAGAGTTAATGTGGTTAACCCGGATGCAGTAATCTCAGATAGTAAAATCTGGGAAGGTGCTTGGGCAGAAGGTCGCGCGAAAGCGTATGGAATTAAAGTAGAAGAGTTACCGGCTTACTATGCAAAACGCACCTTGTTGAATGAAATGATTTTGCCTGAAGATATTGCCAATGCATGCTTCGCCTTTACCGGTGGGTTGTTGAATAAATCAACGGGTAATGTTCTGAATGTAGATGGCGGAGTAGCGATGGCTTTTGTCAGATAGCAAATAAATTGAACCACTAAGACACTAAGTTCACTAAGAAGCACAAAGAGATTCGTGATGCATTGAGTCTTGGTGGTTCAAAACCTAAATAATGAAAAGATTTGCCTTTAAAATGGAACTGCACCCCGGCCAGGAAGCTGAATACCTGCGTAGGCATGATACTTTGTGGCCAGACCTTAAACAGTTATTAAAAGAAACTGGCATCGAAGATTATTCAATCTTTCTTGATGAAGAAACTAATTTTCTTTTCGGAGTATTGAAAGTTGAAAATCCTGAATTGATGGACAAACTACCTGAACATCCGGTAATGAAAAAATGGTGGAAGTACATGAAGGATATAATGTATACTAATCCTGATAATTCGCCAGTGAGCATTTCATTGAAAGAAGTTTTTTATCTTGAGTGAATTCTTGAACCACTAAGTCACTAAAAACACAAAGAAGCACAAAGGCTTAGTGAAACTTAGGGTCTTCGTGACTTAGTGATTAAAAATAAAAGCTCATTATGTACGACAAACTTTCAGAAAGAGAAGAATATCTTGCTACACAAATAGTGGATATCGCCATAAAAATACGTAGAGCACTTGGGCCAGGATTACTGGAAAGTGTCTATGAAAAATGTTTCGAGTATGAACTGATTGAAAGGGGTATCAATTATCAAAGACAAAAAGAAGTACCCATAATTTACGAATCATTAAAAGTTGAGGATGGATTAAGATTAGACTTACTTATTGATAATCTTGTTATAATTGAGTTGAAAGCACAAGAGAACTATCATCCAGTTTGGGAAGCTCAGTTATTGAGTTATCTGAAACTGACAAATAAAAGACTAGGCATGTTGATTAACTTTCACGTGCCATTAATGAAGAATGGAATTAAAAGATTAATACTATAAACTTGAACCACAAAGTCACAAGGACACCAAGTAACACAAAGAGTTTCGTGCAACTTAGAGCCTTAGTACCTTAGTGGTTCAAAAAAAACTTATCTATGAAAATTGATAAAATTCAAATCGAAAAACATAACAACAAACTTTACTCCGGCCATCAAAAAAAAGTAAAGCAACTCACGAACGAGTTTCCCAATGCCAATCGTGTAATCAACAAACTGGTTGATTTTCAAATTGCCATTCCGAGTTGGGCGTTGGGTACAGGTGGCACCCGCTTTGGTCGGTTTTCGGGAGGCGGTGAACCTCGTAATCTGGAAGAGAAAATTAGCGATGTAGGGCTACTTCATTCGTTGAATAAATCTAGTGGCGCCATCTCATTACACATTCCTTGGGACATACCTACAAGTGCCCGAAAGATAAAAACGCTGGCAGCTGAAAACGGATTAACATTTGATGCAGTAAATTCAAATACATTTCAGGATCAACCTAATCAGAAGCTTAGTTATAAATTTGGGTCACTTCAGCATGTAAATGCAAAAGTCAGGCAACAAGCCATTGATCATAACATTGAAGTGATTAAGCATGGAAAAGCATTAGGCTCCAAATCAATTACAGTTTGGTTGTCGGATGGGTCTTGTTTTCCGGGGCAGCTTAATTTCAGAAAAACATTCCAACGTACCTTAGAAGGATTACAAGAAATTTATGCGGCATTGCCGCGCGATTGGAAAATGTTTGTAGAGTACAAAGCATTTGAACCTAACTTCTACTCCATGACTGTTGGGGATTGGGGGCAATCTTATTTATATGCCAGCAAGCTAGGCCCCAAAGCATTTACATTAGTGGACTTAGGACATCACTTACCTAATGCCAACATCGAGCAAATCGTGTCGCTTTTATTAATGGAAGAAAAGTTGGGCGGGTTTCATTTTAATGATTCAAAGTATGGTGACGATGATTTGACTGTAGGTAGTATCAATCCCTATCAATTGTTTTTGATTTTTAATGAATTGGTTGAAGGAATGGATGCACGCAAAATGAATCATGCTAAAGATTTAGGTTGGATGATTGACGCTTCACACAACGTAAAAGATCCGCTCGAAGACTTACTGCAATCTGTTGAAGCAATTAAAATTGCATACGCTCAGGCGCTTTTAATAGACCGCAAAGAATTAAATCGCGCTCAGGAAAAAAATGATGTAGCAAGCGCGCAAGAAATTTTGCAACAAGCCTATCGCACAGATGTGAGATCGCTTGTGGCTGAAGCCCGACTTAAGGCAGGCGCTGCATTGGAACCTATTAAGCTGTTCAGAGATTTACAAGTACGAAAACAATTAGTTGCAGAGCGTGGATTAAAAACAGTTGCTACTGGTCTTTAATAAAAGCCACAAGCTTCAGGTTATAAGCTGCAAGCTTGAAGCCTGCAGCTTAAATCCTGTAGCCAAAATAAATATGAGAACATCCGTTATAGCCATCTTCGACATCGGTAAAACAAACAAAAAAGTTTTTTTATTTGATGAAGACTATAAGATAAGATTTGAAAAACCTGTTCATCTACCGGAGATTCAAGATGAAGATGGCTTTCCGTGTGAAGACATTCATGCCCTTACTCAATGGGTGCTTGATTCCTTTCAGGAGCTGCTTTCATTAAAAGAATTCGATATTAAAGCTGTAAATGTTTCGGCTCATGGGGCAAGTTTCGTTCACATTGATGAAGCTGGTAAACCTGTTGCTCCACTATATAATTATCTGAAGCCTTTTCCTGAAGAGTTAAAGAAAAAATTCTACGGAACGTATGGCGGTGAAGATGAATTTGCCCGGGTAACTGCTTCACCAGTTCTTGGTCATCTAAACTCCGGCATGCAGCTATATTGGCTTAAGTACAAACGACCGGAAATTTTTGAAAAAATAAAATATTCACTCCATCTACCAGAATACATCAGCTATTTATTCTCGGGTAAGCCAGCATCAGGTGTTACCAGCATTGGTTGTCATACTAACCTTTGGAATTTTACATCTAATCAATATCACACCTGGGTAGCCCAAGAAAAAATTCTTGAAAAATTTGCGCCTATAAAACCCTCCAATAAAGCTGAACTAACCAATAACAACTATAAAGTTGGCATTGGTTTACACGATAGTTCTGCCGCACTTATCCCCTATCTCCAATATTTTGCAGAGCCATTTATATTACTTTCTACTGGCACGTGGAGCATTAGCTTAAATCCTTTTAATCATTCTGTTTTAAAACCGGAAGAATTAAAGCAAGATTGTGTCAGCTACCTTAGTTACGATGGCCACCCTGTTAAAGCGGCACGCTTATTTGCAGGCCATATGCATGATGAAGCTGTGAAAAAAATATCAGAAAAATTCAACAAAAGTGAAGACTACTTTCAGCAGGTAAAGTATGACCCATCTGTGATTCAATCCATTTCTGATTTTAAATTTTTAGGAATTGATAACTTAAAAACATTTGAAATCGCCTATCATCAAATCCTGGCTGACTTAATACAAAAACAAAAAAAATCGACCGACCTGATTTTACAGGGCACAACTAAAAATCTTTACGTGGATGGAGGGTTTAGTAAGAACCCAATTTTTATGCAGATGCTGGCCAGGATTTATCCAACCGTTAAAGTCTTTGCAGCCGATTTACATCAGGCTACCTCGCTGGGAGCTGCACTTTCCATACATAATGAGTGGAATAAAAAAGAAAAGCCAAGTCAGTTAATCAATCTTGAGAAACAAAATATTGATTAGCCTTGATTTAATTATTAGCAGCGCCAGGTGTTGGTTTGGATAAATCTTTCCATGAAGTACCTCCATCCTTTTCGCGACCATACGAAACATTTGGTATTTGCTTCCCGAACTTGTAGCTATCAACTTTTCGACCGTCTTTATTATAGAGGCCTAAAAATTCTCCGTCCTGATCAAGCTTAAAATTAAGATGTAAAATTCCTTGACTTGGATCACCATCCGCCCAGACTAGTAAGAACCCACCAGGTGGTATTGTGGTTAGTGTTGGATTTGACTGAGGAACTAAATGCTTCAATGGGTTTTTCTTGTTCTGCGAGAAGTACGTGCCACCAAGATCTATGGCAACATCCCCGCCATTATAAATCTCAATCCAATCGTCAAACTCTGGGTTTGAGCTGGTTCCATCGGGGCAGCAAGTTGTGTTGTTTGCCATAAACTCGTTTATGTAAAGCTTGGGTAGCTCTTTCTTTAAAAAGAAGAAAGTAACTCCGGCAAGTAATAACAAAACAAAAGCTACGAGACCAAACTTGTTAACCGAACGCATGATTTTATAAAGAGGTTAGTGAATACTTAATTATACAGGTTCTTACCAAATATTTTAAAGAAAACTAATAGCTATACTTTTATACCAGACTAGCTTTTACAGGTTGCTTAAATCCTTCCATCCAACCAACGGCTTCCTCCAACGATTCAAAAACTTGTAAAACAATTCCCTGATCATTCGTTTTCAAGATCATGCGATCATAATACTCTTTTCTGACAGGATCACTAAAACCTATGGCCGCAATTCGCTTTAGTCCGCAGCGAACAGCTTCCGGAATTACCGTGTTCAAAAACCAAATTTGCAGCTCAGTTTCAACTTGTCCTTGAAATCTTAGGTCAGCTATCCAGCCTGGTGTATGATAAGTTTTTAGTGTATGCAACACAGCCTGAAATGCCCTGCGATATTCTATTGAGGTTATTTTTCGCTTCCAGATAATAACGGTATTATTAAGTCCTGCGTCATAATAAATCTGAGCTGCCTCACTCTCAAAAAATATTTGTTTACTTACATCTTGTGGTGTTGGCAACATAATTGTAAATGTTGTGCCACGATTAATCTCTGTCTCAATTTCAATATTTCCACCCAGGATATCAACTTGAGTTTTTACAAGATAAAGTCCTAACCCCTTTCCATCCACATGTGTGTGAAATCTTCTGTATAACCGAAAAAGATTTTCGCGCTGACTTTCAAGATTAAACCCTAGTCCGTTATCACTTACACGCAACACAATATTATTTTCTGAATTATACGTCTTGACCGAGATTTGCAAATCATTTTCAGGGTTGCGATACTTTATAGCGTTGCTCAACAGATTGAAAATAATGCTTTGAATCATAGCACGCAATGAAAACACAAAAGGTGCTTCCTCAAAATCAACCCCAATTTTATAAGATGGATGAACCTGATCACCAAGAACAACCAGCGTCTTCTGCCATTCCTCTTCAAAAGAAATTTTTTCACGAACCTGATAGAGATCGTTACGAATATCAATGATCAAACTTAAATCTTTAAGCACTTCGTCCAGCTCAAATCCGGATTTACGAATCATTTGAGCAATTACTTCGCGCTCCTCAAGGGCAATAGGTTTGCTGAATAAATCTGTCAACCCTAATAAACGAGCCACCGGACCACGCAGATTATGTGATATGGTATAAGAAAACTGCCGCAGCTCATTATTGTGACGCACCAATTCATCGTTGCTTTTAATCAAGTTAGCATTTGTTTCTTTAACTCTCTCCTCAAGCTTTTCATTCACCTTTACCAATTTTTCCTGCTGTTCACTGATCAACCTATTGGCGTCCTTTACTAATTCCCGGCTAGCCTTAATCTCCTCCTGCTGTTGCACTGCCATTGCAGTGCGCACCTCCATAGCATAATTCAATTGAATCAATTCAGAATTTTTAATCACCAGTTGGTCGTTTACTTCATTTAATTTCTGAAGTGAGTCACGCGCTTGTTCTTCGGCCTTTTCAGTAATACCTTTTAAAGTAGCAACACCGAATAGCAGCGCGAAATAACAAATCAGCGTTATGTAATTAATATAATAATAGGAAACCACATCAAAGCCGTGCTGAAAGTAACCTAACCCAAGCGCATTGTGTATAGGGTCAAACAGTATTAGACAAAGAAAGGTAGAACCCAGACAAATCCAGATTTTCAGTCGTTCACTCAGCCTGAACGCCACGCCAGGTAAAATAGTGGTGACTAAAATAATAAATCGACTGTCGAAATATGTAATGTAAGTTTGAAAAGGCTGGGTCTCCTTTCCATATAAGGATATCGCTAATGTGAGGTAAACTGGAGCCAGACAAAAAATCAAGCGACCAACATCGAAGTACCTTCTATTGATCCAAATGATTAATATAAATAAAGCCGCTATGCCAAGAATATAGCCCGAGGTGGATGACCAACCAAAAAGTAAATACAGAATAAAAAAAAGAAAGAACGTAAGAACCGAAAAGATGCTTGCCAGAATATTGGTGATGTACATAGGTTGCCGAAGCGGTTCAGGAACCTTGGATGATGGAAGCAAAATAGAGAATACACCGCGCATTCAAATACAATTAATCAGAAAGATAGCGCAAAAAAATTACGTTTCTGCCTGTACGCGCAATTCGGATGGGCTAATTCAAATTTAAAATCTCGGCCGGGATGCTTTCGATAGACTCCAGTTTGATATTCTTATAAAAGACTTCAGCGGCTTCGGATTGAATCTGAATCTTTCCTTTAGTAAGAGGCACATCTTTACCATCAACCAGGTGTCGGGAGTTTTGAAGTATCATGGTAACAACTCCATTTACCACGTGCACGCTTTTGCTGCCAAAACAATAAAGATCAAGTGTATTCCATTCCCCAGAAGGCTTTTCAGCATCTGGATATTTTTTTACATGTCTTCCATATTCACTTTGTTGGCTGAACGTAAGCAAAGTACTGGTTGGATCATATTGATAAATACTATCTGCATTTAAGATTGCTTTAACATCTTCAATTGCACCAGCCACACCCCAATAATCTCCACAGTCGCCTTCCTGAATTTGAAACTCTTGCGACTTCAACCAGAAGCCATCACCCACACCATGCTCGCCTACCCCATGATAAATTAAACCACTATCTCTCCGGTCGGTGTCTTTATCTCGTGGAAATGATTTTAGTTTACCCCATTTAAATTGAAGCTGCAGATGATAGTTTTCATACTCTTGTTTAGTTGAGATGCCGCCCCAGATTTCACCAGAAACACGAAGTACATTTTCTCCCTCTTCACTTACAATTTTAAAAATGCCAACCGTATCATTATTCAATCCAAGGCGCGGAAGATCGTTGAAATTTTCCCGATCCATATCAGGCACAAACTTTGGCCCCAGATAGGTATCCCAACCTGCTAAACTTGAACCATCAAAAAGTAATTGCCAGTTAGAAGTTTGTTTCTTTGATGTTGTTGAACAAGCTGCCACAATATAAAAGACAACTACATATAAGATCTTAAAATTTTTCATGGCTAATGGGTAAGTTTTAGCATCAACGTAATTAATCTCTACCATCAGACTTCTGAGTTAAATCGTCTTAGATGGCCTCAAAAATCTATTCGGCTAATCTAACTTTTATACCGCTCAAAACCACCTACCATCCGTTAGCTTAATCTTTTTCTTATCTGTATTTTTGAATTCTTAACAGATTCCCATGAGCGAAACGGTATCAACAGAAAAAAAATCGAAACCCAACCTTGCGGGGCATCAGGCACCAGCGCCTTATAAACCAAAAAATAAAGTCCGCATAGTTACAGCGGCCAGCTTGTTTGATGGACACGATGCGGCCATCAACATCATGCGCAGAATTATTCAGGCTACCGGTGTGGAAGTTATTCATCTCGGCCACGACCGCAGCGTGGAAGAAGTTGTTAATACTGCCATTCAGGAAGATGCCCAGTCTATCGCCATGACGAGTTATCAAGGCGGGCACAATGAGTATTTCAAATACATGTATGACCTGCTAAAAGAAAAAGGTGCTGGTCACATAAAAATTTTTGCTGGTGGTGGTGGTGTAATTCTACCTGAAGAAATAAAAGAATTGATGGATTATGGTATTGCGCGCATCTACTCACCCGATGATGGCCGGTCAATGGGCTTACAAGGCATGATCAATGATTTGGTTGAGCAAAGTGATTATCCAACGGGGAAACAAATTGACAATAAGCAATTGACAGTTGACAATCAGCTAGGAATCGCTCAATATATTTCTGCTGCTGAAAATTACTTTGATGAGCATAAAAAAACTTTCGAAGCAATAAATAAAAAAGCTGCATTATCGAAAGCACCCGTGTTGGGTATCACCGGAACAGGAGGTGCTGGGAAATCATCGATGGTGGATGAGTTTGTACGCAGATTTTTAATTGACTTTAAGGATAAAACAATTGGATTGATTTCTGTCGATCCATCCAAACGGAAAACGGGTGGTGCTTTGTTAGGCGATCGCATCCGAATGAATTCAATTAACAATCCGCGCGTTTTCATGCGCTCGTTGGCAACACGACAGTCTAACCTCGCACTCTCGGCCTATGTAAAAGAAGCTGTGCAGATTTTGAAAGCTGCGGGTTTTGATCTGATCATCTTGGAAACATCGGGCATTGGGCAAAGCGATACCGAGATTCTGGATCACAGTGATCTGTCTATGTACATCATGACACCCGAGTATGGTGCAGCTACACAATTGGAAAAAATTGACATGCTCGATTTTGCCGATGTGATTGCGTTGAACAAATTCGATAAACGTGGTGCGCTTGATGCCTTGCGCGATGTGAAAAAACAATATCAGCGTAATCATCAATTGTGGGATGCAAAAGCTGAAGACATGCCTGTGTTTGGAACTATTGCCTCACAGTTTAATGATCCCGGAACAAATCAGTTATACAAAACTGTAATTGATAAAATTGTTGAGAAGACCGGAGCCGACTTAAAATCTACTTTTGAGATTACCCGCGAAATGTCGGAGAAGATTTTTGTTATCCCACCAAATCGCACCCGCTATTTAAGTGAAATCTCTGAAACCAACCGTCAATACGATACCTGGGTACATGAGCAAGCTGGCGTAGCTGAAAAAATATTTGCTATCAACAAAACAATTGAGCATTTAAAAACCTCACCCCAACCCCCCTCTGGAGGAGAGGGGCAAAAGGCAGTCGGTTCTCCCTCTCCTCTGGAGAGGGAGTTAGAGGGTGAGGTGACCAAACTCAAATTAAATCTCGATCCAAAGAATTGGAAACTTCTTGAAACCTGGAGCGAAAAAGTAAAAACCTACCGCGAGCCTATTTTCAAATTCAAGGTGCGCGATAAGGAAATAGGAATACAAACTCATTCAGAGTCACTTTCGCATTTACAAATTCCAAAAATTGCGTTACCAAAATATTCCAGTTGGGGCGATATTCTAAAGTGGTCATTATTAGAAAATGTACCCGGTGAATTTCCTTTTGCAGCCGGCATCTATCCATTCAAGCGTGAAGGCGAAGATCCTACTCGCATGTTTGCTGGTGAAGGCGGGCCCGAACGAACTAACCGAAGATTTCACTATGTAAGTTTAGCCATGCCGGCTAAGCGTTTGTCAACCGCATTTGATTCCGTTACGCTTTATGGAAATGATCCTGATTACAGACCTGATATCTATGGCAAGATTGGTAACTCAGGCGTAAGTATTTGTTGTTTGGATGATGCTAAAAAATTATATAGCGGTTTCAATTTGTGCGATCCAAAGACTTCCGTTTCAATGACAATCAATGGACCAGCACCGATGTTGCTTGCCTACTTTATGAATGCAGCCATAGATCAGCAATGCGAACTTTATATTAAGAAAAATGGACTGGAGGAAGAAGTTAAAGCGAAAATAAAATCACTTTATCTCTCCCTCTCTCCCAATAGCTATCGGGATGGAGAAAGCCGGGGTGAGGTTCCAGCCTATCAAGGCGCACTCCCAAAAGGAAATGATGGCTTGGGATTAATGCTGTTAGGAGTTACGGGAGATCAAGTTTTACCAAAAGAAGTTTATGAAAAAATAAAGGCCGAGACTCTAACTCAAGTGCGCGGAACGGTGCAAGCAGATATTTTAAAAGAAGATCAGGCACAGAACACATGTATCTTCTCAACAGAGTTTGCCTTGCGCTTAATGGGCGATGTACAACAATTCTTTATTGACAAAAAAGTCCGGAATTTTTATTCCGTCTCCATTTCAGGATATCACATTGCAGAAGCGGGTGCAAATCCGATTACACAATTGGCGTTCACACTCTCTAATGGTTTCACTTACGTGGAATATTATTTGAGCCGAGGAATGGACATCAATGAGTTTGCTCCCAACCTTTCTTTCTTTTTCAGTAATGGTATTGATCCTGAATATTCAGTGATTGGTCGGGTGGCTCGCAGAATCTGGGCCAAGGCCATGAAGAATAAATACGGTGCTAATAGCCGAAGTCAGATGCTTAAGTATCACATTCAGACTTCAGGCCGCTCGTTGCATGCGCAGGAGATTGACTTCAATGATATTCGCACAACACTGCAAGCCCTTTATGCAATCAATGATAATTGTAATTCGCTCCATACCAATGCTTATGACGAAGCCATTACTACTCCCACGGAAGAGAGTGTACGAAGGGCCATGGCGATTCAACTTATTATAAATAAAGAACTAGGCTTGGCCAAAAACGAAAACCCTTTGCAGGGATCATTCATCATTGAAGAACTGACAGATTTGGTCGAAGCAGCAGTTCTTACTGAATTTGATCGTATAACCGAACGCGGTGGTGTGCTTGGCGCGATGGAAACAATGTATCAACGAGGAAAAATTCAGGAAGAGAGTTTGTATTACGAAACCTTGAAGCATACAGGTGAATATCCAATTATTGGTGTAAATACATTCTTAAGTTCCAAAGGATCACCAACTATCATTCCGCAGGAAGTAATCCGAGCCACATCCGAAGAGAAAGAATACCAGATTACTATGCTTCGAAACTTACATGCACATCAAGGAAAGAAGACCGATATACTTTTAGATAATGTGCAACAGGCAGCTGTCCAAAACAAAAATCTCTTCAATGAATTAATGGAAGCCGCTAAAATTTGTTCTCTTGGTCAGATTACAAGAGCGCTGTTTGAAGTGGGTGGACAGTATAGAAGGAATATGTAAAAGCAAAAAGGCTCGCGAACATAGCGAGCCTTCTTTAAATCCAGGTTGTTATTCTATTACTTAATTACCTTAGTAACACCAGCTTGGTTAGTCACCTCGAATGTAGGAACTCCCGTTACATTCTTCAAGTTGTAAACCAATCCTAAGTCACCATCCACAGTAAGCATCTCATTGTGAACAAGATTGTTGCTTCCGTCAAAAATTCGAACGTTGATTTCTTCAGAAACTCCTTTATTAGCAACAGCCAATAAGTATTTACTTTCAACTCCAATTTTAGAAACATGGATTGCATCTAATCCTTTCTCTATTTTGTAATCTACAGTTTGAGTTGTTTTACCAGAAGCATCTGCGACCTCAATCGTATACTCTCCGGCTTCCATGCCTTTAAAGTTTACAGGACGCATAAAGCCACCAACACCGTTGGTTGATTCAACAAACACCAAATTGTTAGATGCATCATAAATCCTTAAAGATACCTTGCCAATTTGCGCACCAGCATAGATTACTTTAAACATTCCGGACTCCTTTAGATTAATTACAACCACTTTCGGACCAACGGGATCAGCCGCTACGGCTGCCACCGACACAAACGCCATTACTAAAGCGAATACTAGAGATTTTGTTTTCATAGTTTTTTGTTTTGTTTTCTATACAAAGATACAGGCAACTATTGATCACAACTGGAAGTTGTAAGTAAAGTTGATTTTTAAAATTAAAAATCGTTTGCGGAGTTATCGTTCTGACATTCGCTCACAATTCGAAAACAAAATGAATGAAAACAGATCAAAAAATGAGTTTGCTAATTTTATTTATAACTAAATCGATTGCAATGAAGAGAAAGAAAAAAACCTCATCCGTTTTGTGGATGAGGTTTTTTATAATGATTAAAACTTTTATTAATTGTTAATCGATTTCAATACACCCTGACTATCCGAAACTTCAATAGTAAACTGATTGATATTTTTTAGATTCAGAACTTCAGCGAAATCAAGCACCATTTTGCTATGGCTATGAATCAACTGATTGAACTCATTATACACATTTATGTTAATTCTATCTTTTGATTCAGACCTAACTGTTAACATATACTTACCTTCTTCATTAAGTTTTACAATGTTTATCAATTTTTCAATTTTTCCAGCTTTATAATCGATCTGCTCCGTGCGCTTACCTTGCTTATCTTCAACCACAATTGCATATACGCCTGCCTCAAGATTACTGAAGTTATAAGGTCGCATAAATCCAGTTTTATTACTTCGTATTGATTCTGAAAAAACTGACTTGTTATTTTTATCAAGGATAGAAACCCTTACCGTTCCCGCTTGATCACCTTGATAATATAGTTTAAAAATTGATTTACCATTTGGGTTGGTAACTGCCACAGACGAAGGTGATTCTTTTGGGTCGTCTATTCCATTTGCGAACACTGCTGTACTAAATAGTACACATGCGAAAAGTAACTTAAATGCTTTCATATTTTTTTTATTTGTATGTAGGACGCACGAACTACATCTATTGTTGCACGAGTTGTGTTAAAGATTGATAAATAAATTATGAAGCTAAGCAGCACAATAAATGCGGCTGAAACGGTAATGAAATGAAAATGGTTATAAAAAACTGAAATAGTTTTTTATTGTAACTTAATTGAGGTGAAACACGTCTTTAGCTTTTTCTACCTGGTGCAAAAGTTCGATGTGGTATTTAAGGCGCGCTACCAGAAACGATTCTTTGCGCTCGCTATCCAACTGCACGAATTTAATACGCTCATCAAAACCCAAATTCAATTCGTTAGCGGCATCATACAGTGAAATACTTTTGTCTGCATGATTTAAGTGAATCATGGTTAAATATTCCGTAAAATACTTTCTGAGAGCATGACCCATCGGCTCAGTAACATCAACATGCCATAATTCAACATCACCCCCCGGATAAGGTTTATCGCGAAACGTGCGAAACATCTTGCTCATAGAGAGCAGATCCATGCATTTAACTATAATATCCGATTCTTCAGTTTGATAGCGCTTGATAACACTCTCCAATTTTACCAAGGACCCTAACTTCTCCGTATTAGAGACATGATTATAATAAATACCGAAAGATATGTCCTTTGCTTCTGCATCTTCCAACAATTGACGGTATTTGGGTTCAAAAATATGAAGGGGGATTATTTCTCCCGGCAGAGGAAAAATAGAAAGCGGAAACATGGGAATTTTTAAATTACTCATCACCTATATTAAACAGGATTTGGTACAGAAAGTTATGCCACTAAAGCAACAAATAAAATTATTGGTAACTTATCAGATAGTGTGGTTTAACGCCAAATCGATCAAATAGCAATTTATAACCCGGTAAAAAGGCCAGGTTAATAACAAACGAATAGCCGGCAATTACACCACCCAATTTTTTTATAATATTGCCGGCAGCGATAGCCGTGCCCCCGGTTGCAAGTAAGTCGTCATGAATTAATACCCGACTACCCTTTTCAATGGCATCAATATGCATTTCAATGCTGGCCTTACCATACTCAAGATCATATTCTTCATGAATTTTGTGATAGGGCAACTTACCCGATTTGCGAATAGGAACAAAAGGGACTTCTAAAGCCTCGGCCAAAAGCGATCCAAAAATAAATCCACGTGCCTCCACAGCAGCTACTGCATCGATGCGAGCTGACTTAAAATGTTCAGCCATTTCGTTCACTACTTGTTTCCTTGCCTCCGGATTTGCCAATAGCGGAGTTATGTCTTTGAATAGTATGCCCGGCTTTGGAAAATCTGGAACATCGCGCAAATAAGATTTAAGTTGAATTTTGTTTACCATGAATTTACTTGATCAATTTACCATTGAGAATAACAATTTCCACCGGATTACTCCCAAAACTATATGGAATAGAAGCGAGAGAAGGAATAGCATGAGTAATAAACAAGTTGGCCACTTTACCAAGCGTGATAGTGCCGTGAGTTTCGGAAAGACCTAAGGTATAGGCCGTATTAATTGTTGACGCACTGATTGCTTCTTCAGGAGTCATTCGCATTTTAATGCACGCAAGTGATAACATCAACGGCATGTTACCACTGGGTGAGCTACCTGGATTATAATCAGACGCCACCGCCACAGGCAAGCCCGCCTCAATCATTTTACGAGCGGGAGTATAAGAAAGATTTAAGAAGAATGCAGCACCCGGTAAAGCAACAGGCATAGTTGAACTGTTCCTCAACACTTCAATTTCATACTCACCAATATTTTCAAGATGATCTACACTGATTGCCCCCGTCTTTACTCCTACTTGCACTCCGCCCGATCTATTCAATTGATTGGCATGAAGACGAGGTATTAGACCAACCTTCTTTCCAGCTACTACAATTTGTTCCGTTTCTTCAGGCGAGAAAAAACCAGTTTCACAAAACACATCAATATAGTGTGCTAGTTTTTCTTCGACTACAGCCGGAATCATTTCATCTATAATTTCAGAAATGTATTGCGCTTTAGTTTTCTCGCGCGGAACCGCATGAGCGCCTAAGAAAGTAGTTTTAACAGTTAGCGGAGTATCCCGCCCTATGCGTTGTGCTACCCGCAGCATTTTCAACTCATCTTTTAAGGTTAGGCCATACCCACTTTTAATTTCTACTGCCCCTGTGCCTGAATTAATTATTTCCCACGCGCGCGGAAGAGAAGCCTGAAACAATTCTTCTTCTGACAGTGCTTGAAGTTTTTTTGCTGAATTTAAGATACCTCCACCGCTGGCCGCAATCTGTTCGTAGGTTGCACCTTTAATCTTCATAACAAATTCCTCCTCGCGGGTGGCAGCAAAAACTAAATGCGTGTGCGAATCGACAAAAGAAGGAAACACGAACTTGCCGGTGGCATTAATAACTGTTTTGGCCTTTAGGTTAGCAGGAAAATCTCTCATCAATCCGAAAGAATGAATCAACCCATTAGAAACAACTAAATAGGAATTTTCTAAAACTGGCAGCGTTGACATTTCTGCACCGCTAAGTTTCAAAACAGGTTTGTCCCTCACCTGAACCAATCCCTTGATGTGAGTGATTAGAATGTCATGAACCATGGTGTCTATTTTCCGAATGCTTCGACTTTGTTATCCAGATTAGAACCAAAAACCGGGAAGGAAATTTTAATGAGAGCAAAGAAGCCGCGGCCATCTATCGAAGGGCGATAACCCATTTCGCCACCATAAGACCAACTCAATGTGCGATTAAATCGGCCATCTATACCAGCTCTAAATCCAATCTTATTTGTCTTTAATGCACTTGTGGAATACTCTTCGCCATTGTAAGTAACAGGATCAAGGGTTAGAGAAGGCGCCACCATTAGATCCATAAACAAGGTTAACATGCCATCATCAACAGCATCATTATACCGATCAAAACTTACGGCAATGTTTCGGATAAGTGAAATAGAGCCACCTACATAAATGTTTGTTGAATAAATATTTGCAAAAACATTAAAGTCTTGAGTCTGAGGCAATCCAACTCCTTCGCTATTCACAAGATCAGCATTGGTCAATCCTTGCTTATCCAAAGCGCGATTTAAGTCAGCGGTACTATTCCAGATAATGCTTCCCAACCGCGCTCCATAAATCTTACGAAGCTTACTAGGCACTTCAGCATATTGTGGAACGGTGGCAGCCCATCGGGTTTTTGCCATGGTCTTTCTATGCAGGAATATTTTAGCCGTTGAGCTTACATCAAAATCTTTGATATGATACGTGCCCCCAAATTCGTAGTAATTATAAATTTCAGGTGCATTGGAAACTGAACTGTTTTTGGAAGCTAACTCTCTGTTGAAATCAAAAAACTGGCTGCTATAGGTTTTTCTAAAATGAGCATTTATTTCAAATACCTTTTTATGATAATAGCGCGCTTCAAAACCAAAGCCAGCATTTACATTAGTGGCAAACAGCTCGCCATAAAAAGGCTGAAAGCCAATAAATAATTTGTTTATTGAATAGGGTTCATCGTATAGTTCATCAAATGTAACAGCTCCTTTATCATCCTGAGCCGCCAATCCATGGCTAATCAGAAGCAGAACGGAAAAAAATACACTAAACCGGATCGCTTTCATAGTTAGAATAGTCCTAAAAATAGTAAAAAGAAGTTGATACAAACGTCCGAAAGGTAGCAAATGGAGCTGTTTTAAATGACTGAGTGTAAGTATTTCCTGAAAATGAACCGAAAATAACGCTAGTTTTCAACCATCATACTCAACTGTCCCTTCTTGAAGGAGACAAATGGAACCCGTCCATTATCATGAGTCGCCTGCCAGAGATAACCAGCACTCAGTGCGCCTTGCACAGTTGACCCTTCAGGCATAGTTTGAATAAAATTGATACCATGCTGGGAAAGAATTTGGCCCATGATCATCATAAATTCAAAACCGATTGATGCATACTCCGCAGGCAGACTGCCGTGTTTAGCAATGTATTTTTTTCTAAAGGCTTGAAATGTTGGATTTGTTATAGATTGATAATTAGGTGCGGCAAGTGTAACCCCAGTACGTTCAAACTTTGAATAATCTACAGAAGTATCTTGCAACCAACTCTCCTGCCCTACTACTATAATTGAATCTCTACGCGTTTCAACACTGTTAATAACTTTTGAATAAATCAATTCATTATCCGAGGCGACATAAATGCTACCGATGCTATCTTTTTTTAACTTAAACTCTAGTGCATTTTTCCATTCATCATATTCGGTGGCTGTTGTAAGTTGTGTAAGTATGGTGCCAGAATTTTCTTTCTGAACTTGTTGAGCATACACTACATTCACACCAAGCTCGCGGGCATGTGTAATAAAATTTGAAGCCATCAAAGAATCTTTTGAATTATCGCCATAGTAAACCATGCACGTTTTTCTGTTCACATGATTGGCTACCCATTCGGCCGAACGTTTGGCAATAGTTTCCGCACTTGGCTGATATAAAAATACAAATGGGTTGGCGATGTGGTCAGCACTATTTGAAACAGGATTTACAATTAAACTTATCTGATTTGCTAATGCAAATTCCTGAACAGGAAATGCCTCTTCATTAAACAAGGGGCCAACAATAAGATCGGCAGTTTTTAATTCATCTTTACTTAAAATTCTCTTTGTAACTTCTTTGTTGCGCTCGTTATCATACGCAAGCAACTCAAGTTTAATTCCTTGGCGGGAAAGGGAATCCACAGCCAGTTTCATTCCATCATATAGATCAAGCACAAACTGATTTTTCTTTTTTACCGGTGAAGGATCTAATGTGCTAGCAAGAAATGGCATTACTAACGCAATGCGATAACTGTCTTTGAAAATCGGTTTAGGAATTTCGTTGACTACTAATTTCTCACGATTCAAGTTGAATCTTTGAATCAATGATTCCATCAAAGCTGTATCTTGAAGGTGAAAAGGTTGTTTGCCTAATAATCGCACAAGTGCACGAGCAGCTTCCTTCTCTTGCGGATAATCTTCCAGCATCATCTTCAACGTTTCCTGATCAGTGATTTTAGCAAGGCTTACTCTTTTTAAATCTATTAATTGATTCTGAAAGGATTGATCTTTAACCTGCGTTGCTAAAAATAAACCCTGAAAATATTCGCCCAGGTCAAAATAGAGTTTGCTTAACCAGAAGTTGACTTCATTCATTTGATCCCAGTTGGGATACAACTTCTTTACTTGCAGAAGCATGTCTTTAGCCACCGAAGCATAGCCAAGTCGCTGAGCCGATAAGGCGTAATAAAATGAGGAGTATTCAGTAAAAGGATTGGATTGATCATAAACAGTCAGTGGCTTAAAGGCTGCCATTGCCTCACTGTATTGGCCTTTGTCAAAAAGATTCTTTGCGTGATTGTAATCGCGCCTGAAGTCTTGCGCCTGAACAACGACAAGACTAAAAATCAAAACCAGACCTGACAACCAAACCTTATATCGCTTCAAAATCATTTGCTTTTAAAATACTTCAAGAGAGCCAATATAGTGAAACAAAAATTAAACCACTATTCCCATTCGATAGTAGCGGGTGGTTTAGAGCTAATGTCATACACAACCCGATTAACACCTTTCACTTTGTTAATAATATCGGATGATACTTCACTAAGAAAATCATGTGGCAAGTGTGCCCAATCAGCCGTCATACCATCTACACTTACAACCGCTCGAAGCGCGGTCACTTGTTCATACGTTCGTTCATCACCCATCACACCCACTGAATACACTGGCAACAACATAGCTCCGGCCTGCCATACCTTCTCATACAATCCATGTTTGCGCAAGCCAGAAATAAAAATAGCATCTACTTCCTGAAGTATCCTTACGTTCTCTTCACTAATCTCTCCTAAAATCCTTATTCCTAATCCGGGTCCCGGAAACGGATGTCTTCCAAGAATCAATGGATCAATGCCCAATGTTTTACCAACTAAACGTACTTCATCTTTAAATAATGTATTCAGCGGCTCAACAACTTTCATTTTCATTTTTTCAGGCAAGCCGCCCACATTGTGATGAGATTTAATAGTAGCCGAAGGTCCTTTAACCGAAACCGATTCAATTACATCTGGATAGATGGTGCCCTGCCCCAGCCATTTCACGTCCTTAATACGGTGAGCTTCTTCATCAAAGACATCAATAAATGTTTTACCGATAGCTTTTCGTTTTGCTTCGGGTTCGGAAAGTCCTTTCAACGCTTTGTAAAACTTATCCTTGGCTTCAACACCTTTTATGTTCAAGCCCATCCCTTGGTAGGATTCTAAAACTTGCTCAAACTCACCTTTGCGTAGCAATCCATTATCAACAAAAATGCAATAGAGATTCTTTCCGATGGCTTCATGCACCAGCATGGCTGCCACTGTTGAGTCAACTCCACCAGACAGCGCCATCACAACTTTATCAGAACCTAACTTTGTTTTTAAATCAGCTACAGTAGTTTCAACAAACTGATCGGGAGTCCAATCTTGTGCACAGCCGCAAATATTCACCACAAAGTTTCTAAGCAGATTTTTACCCTCGAGGGTATGCGTTACTTCCGGATGAAATTGAATGCCGTATAATTTTTGTCCGGTTAACCGAAACGCAGCTACTTTAACAGAAGGTGTACTTGCAATAATTTCGTAGGAATCGGGCAACGATTCAATCGTATCTGCATGGCTCATCCAGACTTGTGAATCGAGAGAGATTTCTTTTAGCAGTTCATTATGATGATCTACTTTGGTAAGGCGCGCCCGACCATACTCTCTGATTTGGGATGGCAGTACAGTACCACCACTTTTATAAGCTATCAATTGTGCTCCGTAGCAAACACCCAACACCGGAACATCTTTAAAAAGAGCTAAGTCTACATCGGGAGCACCCGCATCCCGAACCGAGCAAGGGCTTCCGGAAAGAATTATTCCTTTATAGGAAGAAAGAATTTCAGGAATGTGGTTGTACGGATATATTTCGCAGTACACATTTAACTCGCGCACCCTGCGGGCGATCAATTGTGTGTATTGGGAACCAAAGTCGAGGATGAGAATTTGCTCTGCCATGCAAAATTATTTTTTCGTGTGTTTAGGCCAGCTTGGTACTAATCTCTTGTCCATATTCAACTATTTCATTTACAATTGGATTGCTGGTATCAAAGTCTTTTTCCCGAAAAGGATGCGGTTCAATTCGACTATCAATGTTTCTTCGTAAACGCATCAAATCTACTTGTGTATCTATCAGGTTGGTATAATCTTTTAAAATTACTGCAATGTCAATATCACTATCATCATGGTGGTTGCCTTTTGCGTAGGAACCAAAAAGTATAATTTTTACAAAATCATATTTCAATTTTACTTCGTTGGCATATTTAAAAGCAACAGCTATAGCATCTCTTTTATCCATATGTGAATGATTTTTATTTTATTAATCCAGCTTTTGGCATAATCAGGAGTACATAACTTGAAAAATTCCTTTTTATAATCATCGTATCGTACATTCAAATTAAAGGAAGTAATTTCATCCAACCAATCTGCATATCCACCGGTCATTCCTACTTCAATCAATTCCCTAATCGATACAAATTATGGGTAAACGGTGCATGCTTTTTTAAGCGCTTTACATATAAAGCCTTTAGCAATTTTTCAGTCGAGATATGACCCAGAAATAATGCCCATTGATATGATTTTGAATTATATAAAGTCAACATTGTTTCAAAATCATCATTTGATGTTTCGATCCAGTGTTTAATAATTCTATCAAAGTCAATATTCGAATTATTTTCTTCCATCAATTATTCTTCAAAGTGGACAAAGATAACACTTTCAAAACTTTAAATTTCAATTGGTGAGGTGGAACACAGCCCCAGATTTTCATTATCAGAAAGATTTAGGCCTAAGGTATAGCTAACTTTGTTAAGAGGCTTAAAATAGAAATTTTCCGGGTTTACCATCATACTCAAATAAGATATTGATGGTCCGCCAAAAAGCTCGGCATGAAATGTTGGCTGAGCGGAAAGCCTATGGAATAATAACATCAACAGCACAATCCAACAAATTCTCAGCTTATTCCAATTAATAGCCATCTACAATATCCGTGATGGTCAGTTCGCGATCTACCCCACCGGTGTTCACATTTCTTTGGCGGTAAATATACCGGGAACAGAGAATTATTTTTTTGCTAAACCTCTTGATAGGTCATACGGGCGATGGTTCAATTTATAAAATCAGATTTATTATCCCGTACTCGATTTAACGAACCAATCCGTTATCTACTTCACCACCCCATAGCAATACTGCTTCAGGTAGTCTGCTGCATCATCATAACCTGCTATAAAAGCTTTATTCAGGCTGCGGCAACCGGCTTCTTCCTTTTTCAACTCTACTAAAGCAACTCCGCGGTAGAACAAAGCGGTGGTGTTTTCAGGATCGAGACGAATGGCCACATCTAAGTATTTAAGAGCCAATTCATAATTCTCATCCTCCAAAGCAAAGGAACCTCCGTATAGGTAAGCAGGCGCAAAGGTGGCATCTAATTCAATGGATTTATTAATTGCGAGCAATGCACTGTCTGGCTTTTCCAAAGAATAATAGGTAAAAGCCAGGTTCATCTCAACTTCGGGATCGTCCTGAAACTGCCTTACCAGCAACAGATCACTTTTGGCTAATTCATATTCGCTTTTCTCCATCAGGAGTCCGGCACGCCACTTCATAATCTGAGGTTCGCCACGACTTAGTTCTAATGCTTTCTCAACATCTATCAGTTGATTATCTGTATCGTCTAGTTCGCGGTAGCTTAACGCCCTAAGGATGCGAGCTTGATAGTTCTCTTCAAACTCCGGAATGAATTTGTTCATATCCAGAATTGCTTTTTGAAATTCGCCTGAGCTATAATGGGCTACTCCGCGTTTGTATAATGGTCTGTAAGTAGTTTTATCCTTTAACTTAGAAGCGTCAATAATTTTTGTATAAAGTTTAATCGCACCTTTAAAATCCTCATGACTCATAAGGGTGTCAGCCTCCGTTTCCCATGCAGCCCATTTTGGATTTTGGCTAATTCCCGAAAGGGAAACCAAGCTTAATAGGAGTATGGAAAAGAAAACTCTATGCATTCGATCCACCTCTGTTGCGATCGCGCTTGCGTTCGTTTTCATTCAGGTAAATTTTTCTTAACCGGATTGACTTGGGTGTTACCTCAACATACTCATCGGCCTGAATATATTCCAAGGCTTCTTCCAACGTATGTTTTAAAGGCGGTGCAATTTTCATTTTCTCGTCCGACCCGGAAGCGCGCATGTTAGTAAGCTTTTTGGTTTTGGTAACGTTAATTACTAAGTCGCCACCGCGGCTGTGTTCACCAATTACCTGACCTTCATAAACGGGTTCTCCAGGATTAATGAAAAACTTTCCACGATCTTGAAGATTGTGCAAACTGTAAGTAATGGCATCGCCTTGTTCCATTACAATCAATGAACCATTGATACGTCCTGGAATTTCCCCTTTGTAAGGTTGGTATTCTTTAAATCGATGAGTTACCACAGCTTCGCCAGCCGTAACGTTCAATAAATAATTTCGTAAGCCCATAATCCCGCGTGACGGAATCATGAATTTCAAGATCATACGATCTGCTTTTGGTTCCATATTTACCATTTCACCTTTGCGCATCGAAACAGTTTCAATTGCTTTACCGGCATCACTTTCAGGTAAGTCAATGGTTAATTCTTCCATAGGCTCACTCTTCACACCATCAATTTCACGAAAGATTACCTGTGGCTGACCAATCTGAAGTTCATATCCTTCTCTGCGCATGGTTTCAATCAACACAGATAAGTGAAGCACTCCACGACCAAACACCATAAAACTATCTGCTGAATTTGTCTGGCCTAAGCGCAACGCCAGATTTTTCTCAAGTTCTTTTTCAAGGCGATCTTTAATGTGACGTGAGGTAACAAACTTTCCCTCCTTCGCATAAAATGGTGAGTTGTTAATCGTGAAAAGCATACTCATGGTAGGCTCATCAATAGCAATTGATTTAAGTGCTTCCGGTTTTTCAATATCCGCTACGGTATCTCCAATTTCAAAACCTTCTAACCCTACCAACGCACAAATTTCACCGGCTTTTACTTCATCCGTTTTCTTTTTCTCAAAGCCTTCAAACACATACACTTCCTTGATGCGGGTTTTCGTGATTTTTCCATCGCGCTTAACCAACGCTATTTGCTGACCAGCTTTTACAGAACCGCGTTGAATGCGACCAATCGCAATACGACCGATAAACGATGAATACTCTAATGACGTAATCAATAATTGCGTGGTTCCTTCACTGACTTTTGGTTCTGGAATGTATTCAATGATTCCTTCAATAAGTGCAGTAATATCGGTGGTTGGTTTTTTCCAATCGTCACTCATCCAACCTTGCTTGGCCGAACCGTAAAAGGTGGGGAAGTTTAATTGATCCTCGCTTGCATCCAAAGAATACATTAAGTCAAACACACCTTCATGCACTTCGTCTGGGGTACAGTTTTTCTTATCGACCTTATTCACAACTACAATTGGCTTAAGACCCAATTGCAATGCTTTTTGTAGTACAAATCGAGTCTGTGGCATTGGGCCTTCAAAGGCATCCACCAACAGCAAACAACCATCGGCCATGTTAAGAACCCGCTCAACTTCACCACCAAAATCGCTGTGGCCAGGAGTATCAATTACGTTGATTTTATAGTCTTTGTATCGAACTGATACGTTTTTTGCCAAAATGGTAATTCCACGCTCACGCTCCAAGTCATTGCTGTCCATGATTAGCTCACCAGGGTTTTCGTGATCCTTAAACAGGTGACCTGCGTGTAGTAGTTTATCTACCAGAGTAGTTTTACCGTGGTCAACGTGGGCGATAATCGCAATATTTCTGATCTTACTTACTTCCATAAAGGTGGCTTTCTGCGCTTGTTTTCAAGTTTGAGGCCGCAAAGGTAAGTTTAATTTATGGATTTGGAAGCGTGAACATTGATTTTGGCTATTGATAATGATAGAATGATAATAGACTATTTTTCAGACACCTGATTGGTAAAAAAAACATGGAGGGCTTCCATAATGGCATCCGGATCGGAAAAATAATGCACGGATGCATGGGTTAAATTGAACTGTTCAATGATTTGATAATAGCGGTCTTCATCTACTTCATAATCCTCCATCATAATGGCTTTCACATCGGGGTCGGTAATTACCTGTCTAAAGGTTTGCGTTCGATTGTTTTCTTCAATTACCCTCGAAAGTTTTCGTTTCTCGCGTTCGAGCCGCCAAAAATAGTCGAACGGAGAAACGAAACCAGAAATCTTATCGAGTGTTTTAGGGGCAGTTTTAGTTCGCTCTTCAATTTTATTGGGATATAGGCGGCTTGCTCTGATTGTAATTTCACTCAACAACAATGTATTTTCTCGAAGTAAAATGAACAGGGCATCTTCCTCAAACATAAGTGGGAGCTCTACTGAATAATACCCTATGGCAGAAAAAATGAGTGTATCGGTCACCTTTGCCGAAATCAAAAAACTTCCAGAGGTATTGGTAGTTGTACCTCTGTTGAGATTTTTTACTGAGATATGAACATCGGGCAAATTGTTTAAAGACGCTGAATCAACTACAATACCGCGATAGATTTCTTGAGCAACCGTGCTGCTTACTATTAATAAAGCGAGAGTAACAAGAAGCAGTCGCAGCACAGTTTACAATTTTCTATTGGATGCAAAATTGGGGCAGAAAGTTTTAATTCAGATAATAAAGAGATCACTACAATAGGAAATGCTTCTTTTCTAAATCGACTTTTAATTTTTCATACACTTTAATTCCCTTGGGCACCTTTACAGATCCTATTAATAATGTTAACTTCTTTGATATAGTCTCTGAATTTTCATCCTTAACTAATGATCTAAGATAGTTCTCTATTAATTGGGAAAGGCTGCGTCCAGACTGACGAGCGAAATCTTTTGCTCGCATAATTGTTTCTTTTTCAACTTTAAGAGTAAGTCTTTTCTTTTTCATAAACACTATCGGTTAAACCTCAAAAACGTACCCATCGGCAAATCGCGATTGGTTTTTGATTTCAAAAAGAATTCTCCGCACTCAGGTGATTCAACTTCAAAATGAGTTTTAACTACATTCAATCCCACCAAAGGCGATAGACCTACCGCATACATAGAAAGAATGAAAAAAGAATCAGTTGGCTCCAACAACTGGCTCGCAAGCTGAATCAGCTCATTCAGTTTTTCTTGTAAAGTCCATTTCTCCCCTTCTGGGCCGCGGCCATAAGGCGGTGGATCCATGATAATTCCATTGTACTTATTTCCACGCTTTACTTCACGCTTCACAAACTTCAGCGCATCTTCATACACCCACCGAATATCGGCAAGCTGATTCAGTTGCATGTTTTGGTTAGCCCAATTTAAACCCGGACGCGAGGCATCCACATGAGTTACGTCTGCGCCTGCTGCCCGCGCCACAACGGACGCGGCACCTGTGTAAGCAAATAAATTTAGTACTCTTGATTTTTTAGTTTTCCAACTTGTGATGGTATCGTATATAAAATTCCAATTGTTGCCCTGTTCCGGAAACAATCCCACATGACCAAAACCAGTAAGCGCAAGACGCAAGGTTAGATTTAGCGATTGATATTGATAATCTATTTGCCAGTTGTCCTGCATGGGCTTCAACTTATTCCAACCGCCCTTCACTTCATCGCCAAAACGATAGTTGTCTTTTTGTTCACGCGTGAAGTGGGCATGCGCCTGTTTATTCCAATCCGTTTCTGAAAGCACCGGTTCCCAAATGGCCTGAGGCTCAGGCCGGATGAGGACAACTTTTCCGAAGCGTTCTAATTTTTCAAAACGACCACTGTCAAGAAGTTCGTAGTCTTTCCAGGAAGCGGGATGTAACAAATTCAAAATTGATTAGTTAAGATTCAAAAGTAAGAAATAACCCATTGCCATACTTTGATCTTCAATTTTGCTGTTAGATTCCATGCTTTTGATTCATTTCATCCAAGTTATTATCTTTGATGTATGTCGAATAAAGAACTCTATCTGGAACGCCTACGAAAAATGAATGAGACTGCGCGTAAAATCAAGCCAGCACCAAAGTCTGCAATAAGCATGGTTTCACTTTCCGTAAAAAGAAAGAATAATAAACCTAAAGTTCATTGCCCACTCTAACAATAATTGCGGAACCAAATGGGGCAGGAAAATCGACCCACAGTAAAGAGCTTCTTGGTCACCTAGGCATAGAAGCTTTTGATTTTGATAAGGAGTTTTATTCTATCTGGGCTTCATTTGATTTTGACCCCCTTGTTGAACAAGGTGCATTTGATCGCGCTAATGAATTATATCTTGAGCGTAGGTTATTTGCTATAGCACAAAAACAAAACTTTTCTTTCGAGACAAACTATCATACTAAGGAAATCATCGAGGTAATAAATTTATTTAAAAGTAGTGACTATCGCGTAGAACTAATTTTCATTTGTCTTGAAAATGTTTCGTTAGCTATTGATCGAGTAAAGGATCGAGTAGCTAAGGGTGGTCATTTCGTAGATGAATTAACCATAAAAGAGAGATTTGAAAAGGGAATCACTCATTTAGATCAGACTTATGATTTATTTGATATGGTGTCAATATATAAATCAAAAACTAATCAAGTGGTTGCTCTATGCATTCTGGAGCCAGAACATCTAAAATTTGTTGGCTTTGAGAAAATGTCAGTTCAACTTTTAAGTCAGCTCCCAAATATTTCCAGGTTTATTGAAAATAATAAATCTTAACCCATGCATTTCAAAATCACCAGCACCCAAAATCCTAAAATCAAAAGTTTGCTTGCACTCGAAAAGCCGCGCGAGCGCAGGAAGCAACAACTCTTTATTGTAGAAGGCGCCAAGGAAGTGCGCATGGCATTAGAGGCTGGCTACAAAATTGGAAACATTTTCTTTTGTGACGAGATTATCGATTCGCGCGAATCAATAGACCTATTAAAAGATGATAAATTGTTGGTGCCTGTTTCAAAAGAGGTGTTCGACAAAATTGCTATCCGCGAAAGTACCGGTGGCATTCTGGCGGTAGCCGAACAAAAGACTCATCGACTTAAAGACATCCAACTCAGCCAAAATCCGCTCATCCTTGTATTAGAAGCTGTTGAGAAACCTGGTAATCTTGGAGCCATCCTTCGCACAGCCGATGCAGCTGGAGTTGACGCGGTGATTATCTGCGATCCACAAACAGATTTTTATAATCCCAATGTCATCCGCTCAAGCATTGGCTGCGTGTTCACAAAACAAATTGCCTCTGCTACTTCTGCCGAAACGATTGATTGGCTAAAACAAAATGGAATAACTATTTACTGTACATATTTAAAAGCATCCAAACCCTATCACGAAGTTACCTATACCCAACCAACAGCCATTGTAATGGGGACAGAAGCAACAGGCCTGTCGGATGTTTGGGTCGAGAATTCATCTGCCAACATAATTATCCCGATGCAGGGAGTAATCGATTCTATGAATGTCTCTAATGCAGCTGCGGTCGTGGTGTTTGAAGCCATGCGGCAGCGGGGGTTTAAAAAATAATTTGGTGCAGGTCAGGCGACCTGCTACAAGTTTGGCGGTAGGTCAGGCGACCTGCAGCAACAAGTTTGAGGCCATTCGTCAGCGCGGGTTTTAGAAGTAGGCTTCCGCAGTTCACAACCCATTTTCACAACTCAATACATCTATCAGGCAGTTCATTTCATTTGGGTTGGCATGGTCGCATCCTAACCTCACATTTACCGTTATTCTGAATAAACCAATAAGGTTATGAAGTATTTAAAGTTCCTCCTATTCGTGCTGATAAGTGTAAGTGCTTTTGGCCAATCTTCTTCCACTCGCATTTATGCTTCTGGCAAAGATTCGAAAACGACCTACAAAAACTCTAATGGATTCAACAGTTTTAACGTTGAAATTCGGGGCACTATTGAGGTGACGGATGATGACAAGGATATTAAAAGCATTACATCCGATGGCTACCTTGAAATAACTAAAACAACCTTTGGCAGCAGGCGCACCATAAAAATAAGTACGGAAGGAAAATTAGTAAAGCGCGAATATTTTGAAGGTCGCAGCGCTGTAAGCTATGAACCAGAAGGTCGCAAATGGCTGGCTGAAATTTTACCTGAAGTAGTTCGAACAACCACCATTGCTGCCGAAAGTCGCGTCAATCGCTTCTTTGCTAAAGGCGGAACCCAGGCCGTGCTGGATGAGATTGATTTATTGAAAGGAGATTACATGAAGTCTCACTATGCTAATTTATTGATGAAGAAGCCAGTGGCTGAAAAGGATTATGCAATGGTAATCTCTAAAGTTACCCGCGATATGGATTCCGATCATTATATAAGTCAGTTTTTAGATAACAACTTATCTAAGTTCATGCAGAACAAGGAATCGGTTTCTGCAGTTTTTACGGCTACAAATAAAATGGGATCCGATCATTATAAAACTCAAGTCATTAAAGAAGCCCTACAAAATCAATCAGCATCTATTGAAAACGTAAAAATCATTTTAGTATCAGCTTCTAAAATGGAATCGGATCATTATAAGACCGAAGTATTGACCTCGCTAATGCGGCAATCAAATCTTACTGATCCCATCATGAGTGAGATAATCAATACTTCTAAATCGATAGACTCCGATCATTACAAAACTGAAGTACTAACAAAAGCCCTCGACCGTAAATTATCTGTAACCTCGTATCAGCAAGCTGTTGAAGCCGTGAAAGATATTGAGTCCGATCATTACATCACGCAAGTGGTAAAGGAAATGCTAAACAATCCTATCGATGGTGAAGTGCTCTCCAATCTGTTATCGATTACCTCTTCAATCGAGTCTGATCACTATCGCACCGAGGTATTAACAACGCTATTGAAAAAGCAGGATTTAAAAGAAGAGCAGTTTAAAAAACTAGTTGAGTATACCGACTCCATGGGCAGCGATCATTATAAATCACAAACGCTTCAAACTGCAGTGGAAACGCCAACCATGACAGACAGAAAAATGATTGCAATCATAAAAGCTGCAGGCGAAATAGATTCAGATCACTACGTAACCAAAGTATTGACCAGTGTTGCATCCTATGTTAAATCGGGTAGCGCAGTAGTTAAAGAAGCGTATCGCGCAGCCGCCAAAAAGATTGACTCAGAAACATACTATGGCCGCGCGTTACGCGCTATCGAAAATTAATCATTGAATTTGCCTGGTACCTGAAACTTTCGAAATTTTGAGTAGTTTAAAGGTATTATGGCATTTGCACTTCCCTTTCAAAATCGATTCATGAAAAAATTTGGGTTGCTAGCCATCATTTGCACTGCACTGGGTGTATTATTTTTCGTCTATATCTTTTACAGTAATCATGGTCGGTTTCCTTCAATAAGACTTGAAGCCTATGAGTACCTGATCTGCATCTTGATCACTAACCTGGCCGGATTCATGGCCTGGCAAGCAGACAAACTAATGGATCGGTGGATTCATTGGCGAACGCATTTCATTGCACGTTTTGTTTCTGGTTTTTTAATTAATGGAGTTTTGGTTCTCGCCTTTGCGATTACTGCAAACCTGCTGCTACTTGAAAGCCGAACCGAAGACATGATGAAGCTCGGCATCTTATTAGCAGTCTCTTTATTTATTTATGAAATTTTTTACGGATTACTTTATTCCTATCAATACTATGCGAAAACTCAGGTTGAACAAATGCGTCTTGACCGCCTTCAACTTGAACTTCAGTTTGAATCGTTGAAATCACAAATCAGTCCGCATTACTTATTCAATTGTCTTAATACAGTTTCTTCTTTGCTATTCAAGGACACCTTTATGGCGGAGCAATTTATAAGACGAATGGCAGACACATTTCGCTATGTGATTGACAACCAAAAACAGCAACTGGTTTCCTTACGGGAAGAAATCGAATTTGTTAAAGCTTATTACTATTTGTTACAAGTACGTTACGAACAACATTTGACGCTTGAGATTAACTTGTCGAGAAATCTTTATGATACTTATATCCCGCCCATGACGTTGCAATTGCTGGTTGAGAATGCGGTGAAGCATAATAAAATAAGTAAAGAAAATCCATTGTTGATCTACATCACAGCGCAGGATAACACCCGCCTGATCGTTTCGAATTCCAAAACCATTTTAGAAAAGCGAGAGAGTTTTCAGATCGGTTTAACAAACATTACGAGTCGCTATAAATTTTTTACGGAAGAAAAAGTTTTGATAAAAGACGAAACCCGATTTACAGTAACGCTGCCAGTGCTTAAAAATGCTAACAAAACGGAGCGAGTAGCTTTACAATTCGCATGAACCGTTTGTTTATTCATCAGCCGCTCTTCCGACTCTTATCGGCACCCATTGTTGGGTTGATGATCTACTTTTTGATCTTACTCATTAACAATAGTTTTACTGATATCAAGGACATTGCCACCAGTTCTGAAGTATATGTATGCATTGCATTAGCCTACATCTCGTTGGAGTCAATGCGAATGGCTCTTGTCATCTCAAACAAATGGCTAACTAAACAAACACTACAACGAAGAATAATTGCACAATGTTCTATAACCTTAGTAATCTCCTTGTCATTAATAATAGTATCCATTGGCGCCTATTATCGCTTGGTAATTGGATTTGATATAAGCTTAGGCGAACTAATGCTCTTCCTCTCCATTTATAGCGTCATTGGTTTATTCTACAATATCCTATTCTTCAGCAATTTTTATTTGAATCGTGAGAATACACTTCTCTTACAACAAGAGAAAAAGCTGCGCGAAAAATTAGATGCGGATTTTATTTCTTTCAAGAACGAGATAAATCCTGATCTTCTTTACGAAAGCCTGGAGAATCTGATTCTCACATTGCAGCACAATGTAGATCAGGCAGAAGAACAAATTGATTACCTAGCGGGCATTTACCGATACAGCCTTATCAATCGCCATAAAGAACTGATTACCTTTGAAGAAGAATTGAATGCTGCGGAACAATTGATTAAACTATTGAACTATAAGTTTCAAAATCATTTGAACCTATTAAGTGCTATTCGCACACCTAATATTCATTTAATTCCGGGCTCGTTGCTAGTTACCATCGATGCCATTGTTCGTAATACGCTTATCTCAAAAGAATCACCTTTAGTGATTCGGATTTACCTGGAGGAAGGTGATGAGTATCTTGTCCTTCAACATTCAATCAATGATAAACTCCTTTTACATAAAGATAGTTTGAATGCATACGCACGGTTACAACGATCTTATTCCTTCTTTAGTGAAAATCCGTTTGTGCAAGTAAAAGCCGGGAAAGAAAATTATATTAAATTTCCGCTTATGCAGTTAGCAGATGAAAATCCAGTTCTATCATGAGTCTCGCTCTTAATGTATTGATTGTTGAAGATGAAACTCCGGCTAGTGAAAAGCTTGAACGATACCTGATGCGATACAGTGAGGCTATAGAAATTAAAGGAAAAGTAGAATCAGTTGAAGATGCGGTCAATTGGTTATCCGATAAACAGAGTTCCATTGATTTAATCTTCATGGATATTCAGTTGAAAGACGGAATTAGCTTTGATATTTTTAAAGAAGTAGCCGTGAAGAAGCCTGTAATCTTTATTACTGCCTACAATGAATTTGCCTTGGAAGCTTTTAAACGAAATGGAATTGATTACCTGCTGAAGCCAATTACGTTTACTGATCTTTCTAATAGTCTAAAGAAGGTTGAAGCATTGGGCACACAACTTCGGTGGAGCGAAGATCAAAATGAAACCATTATCAAAAATTTTGACTCCGCACAGCAGCAATCTTATAAAAATCGCTTTATGGTTAAGTTGGGCGATCACATCAAATCCATAACAGCCGATCAAATCAGTATTTTCTTTGCCGATGGCCGAGATGTTTACCTGATCACAACCCAACTTCGAAAATTTATTATTGATTATACATTAGAGAGTTTGAATGAAATCCTTGACCCAACGATATTCTACCGAGTAAACCGAAGTTACATCGTAAACATCAGCGCTATTCAAGATGTGATTGTCTATTCAAACAGCCGACTAAAAATTACACCCCATATTAAATGGGAGCCTGAAATAATTGTAAGCCGCGAAAAAGTGAGTGAGTTTAAGGAATGGTTTGATGGGGTGCATTAGACACGAGGCTATTTGATCTGCTCTATAATAACTCGCTGGTCAGGCGACCAGCAAGAACTTGGGGTAGTTTGAAGATCATACTTTTACTTTAGGGCATCTCTAAAAACTCCGCTTACCCTTCTCTTTTGGAGAAGGGGCAGGGGTTGAGGTAATGAGAGCAAGGGTTTTTAGAGATGCCCTTTATACTAAACCCAGTAATGAATGGAAGCAGCTAGCTTGTTTATTGAACCTCTAAGTCGGATGGATTTTGTCGACTATCCCAAACTCTAATGATTTGGATTCTGTCAACTGCGTTTATCTAGAAAATCTTATAACTCTTAACAACCTTCACTCTAAGATCAGGATAATCTGTTTCTGTGCCAATCTCTGGAAATTCAGAAATCAATTTGGCAGCTTCATTAAAGAGAGTTTCTAATTTCTTACTGTAAGCGTCTGATTTATTATTGTCAATCCAAAAATGATATATCTTAAATCTGTCCAGAATTGAAGTCTGAGTCCATTCTATTTTTTTAGCCATTCTTTGATCATATTGTCAGCGGCCTCTGATGTATAAACTCTATTCTCTTTGATGTCCTTAAGCCCTATATCAATTGCCTTACGTTCATCGACAGTCAAGCGATAAACGGAGTCCATTACAGATTCTATATCTACTAATTTATAAATCTCCTCAAGTATCAACTCATCCTCGATGATCGTCATTTTGTTGATTATCCTCAATTTAAGATCAGTCGCTGACATGTTTGTATTTTTTTACTACCTAAATATCGATCATCTTTTTATCCTAAACAAGCTTGCTGGCTAACGGTGCCTTATACAACTAAGCTATTTACTTGTCAGCCGACCAAACTAGAACTGGTAAACATCAGTTCCATTAGGGATGTGATTTTTACAAAGCCATTATCATGCAACCGCTGTGCTTAACATGCCACGGTCAGCCAGAAAAAGAATTAACCTTTCAAACAGATTCATTAATTCGCACGCTGTATCCAAAAGATAAAGCCACTGGTTACCAGATAAACCAGGTGCGTGGGCTTTGGCGGATTGGCTTTAAGCAGAATTAATTTCCGCAAAATTCTTCGGTCATCCCAATGGGTGCTCCCGGAGGTGCATCCAATACTTTCTCCTCTTTGTATTCGTCCGGATAGTCCTGAAAGTGGTCGATCTGCTTAACGAGGTACGCATTAAAAGCTTTCCACTCTTCATCTGAAGTAGATTTGCTTTGCAACCAACTTTTAAGTTGATCAAGTTTAAGCGTTGCAATGGCACGTGTAGGTGCCGAAGCATCTTTATTAATCGCCAACTTAACCAGATTTGTAAACAATGCGTTGTCAATACTCATTTGAATAGCGCCCTCATATCCGCTTCGGGTCGGTGATTTAAATGTAGCACTCACCAATTTATCAAGTACACTTTCTAAGCTTGGCAACCGGGCATCGCGCGAATGATGTTCAAACATTCTATTGGCTCTTGCCGGATGAAGGATAAGACTAAAGGTGAGATCAGAAGCAGTTTCGGCTGCAGCCAAAGGATCAAACGTTAAATCTGTTTTTCCTTTCATCAACTCTCTATGACGATCATAACCCAAGGGTCGTGGTGGAATTATCTTTAATAAACTTTCGGGCAATGCCAATGCAGAAGGTTGAACTGTTTTAAGCAACGATTCAATGGCCTTTAATTCTTGCTGTGGCGTAAGCAATTCTGTTACGGGTTGTCCATCACCACGCAGCGCATACCTGTAATTAAGTCCGCCAATTATTTTAGCCGTTGCTTCAACCTGGTACCTATGAAAGAAATATACCGGTACTAAGGCTTCTTCCAACATGGCCATGGGCATACCCGGTTTAATGTTACGCTCACCAAAATTCTTTAACGCCAGTGCACGAACTTCTAACACGCGATCCAATTCATCGTAAGGAGTTTTTCCATTATCCCATAAGTGTGCATAAGGATGTGCCCCGCCCAAAGGCCTTGCATCCTGATCGGATAAAAATGTTAATCCAGCTTTCAACGAATTTTGAATTATCTCATACAAAACTTTGTCTTCATCAGTCCCATCAGGAAAATCCTGATAGCCATACTCGATGGTCATCTTATCGAAAGCGCCAATCTTTGTATCATAGGCTTCACTTAAATCAATCTTACCATCTTTAATGGTTGCTATTGGATGTGGATAATCCATCACCGATGCAAGGTTCTCAGCGCTACTTGAATACGCATGCGCTAATCCTATGGTATGCCCAACTTCATGTGCAGCCAATTGTCTCAATCGTAATAATGCCATTTCTTCCATCTCTTTCGAAACAGGCTTGCCGTCTTCGTAGGGTGCAAGCAATCCTTCGGCAATTAAATAATCCTGTCGCACGCGTAACGATCCCAGATTAACATGGCCTTTAATAATTTCACCTGTGCGTGGATCGGTTACAGAAGATCCATAAGACCAACCGCGTGTTGACCGATGTATCCAATTGATCAAGTTGTACCTCACATCCATTGGGTCTGCATCATCAGGAAGTACTTTAACTTGAAATGCATCTTTATAGCCCGCGGCTTCGAAAGCCTGGTTCCACCACTTTGCGCCATCCATTAGTGCCGAACGAATTGGCTCCGGTGCACCGGGATCCATATAATAAATAATAGGTTCGACCGCTTCACTCACGGCTGCCTTGGGATCTTTCTTCTCTAACCGATGGCGCGTAATAAATCTTTTCTCAAGCGGCTCGCTGATAGGCGTTGCATAATCGTAATACGAAACATTAAAATAGCCCGCGCGTGGATCAAACTTGCGGGGCTTGTATTTATCGTCAGGTAATTTTACAAATGAATGGTGTTCGCGTACGGTAACAAAATTAGGGGTTGGCGTTACACTGCGAATATAACCGCCTGTTGCCTGACCTGTAAATGTTAACGTAACTTCAAACTCTGAATTTTCAGGAAAGTTTTTCGTACGCGGCAAATAAAATGCTGACCGCGATTTATCGAGGGAATACGTTCCTTGCTGTGCTGCGCGAAGGCGACCAATCACATCGTGTGCATCCTGCAAAAGAAAATCAGATGCATCCACCAAAACCTTCCCACCTTCTTCAGCTACAACGGTAAAACCCCAAAGCACAGATTGCGCAAAGGCCTCCTCCACTGCTTTGCGCTCTTGCGGATTGTCGGATATGGCGCGGTAGGAATAATTTAGTTCAGTCAATAAAACTTTAGGGCCTCTGCGATCAAACTTAACCACCCGCTCGCGGCCCAATTGATTGCGGTCTAATCCAATGTCATTCGATCCAATGCCTGCCGTTAATGATTCTACATATAAAAATTCTGAATCAAATTTATCAATGATCAGGTACACCTTATCCTGCTTATCATCATAGTGGAATTCTACATACCCTGGAAATTTTTTCATCCCGGCAATCTTAGCTTCTATGCCAGAAGCAGTTTTCTTAGGTTCTTCTGGTGGCGGAGCTTGCTCTTTTTTTCGTTGGGCAACGGAAGATAAGCTTACTAAAATCAGGATCAATGCAATACAATTTTTCATGAATTTTAAGGGTTAGCCTTTTGGGAAAGCTAACCAATAAAAAAAGTGATTGCAACAAAAGAAGAAATGGAGCGTGTGCTTTTTATACTAACGGTTTTTATACACTAAAAAGTCAGCGCCTTATTTTCCGCAAGGACGTGAAGGGCTGTTACGGTTTATGTATTTTTTAAACATTAAGAGATGAAGAGATTATCCCTTAATGTTCTTAATTTCTAAACTATCTTAATGATAAAAACTATGCGAACTAGCATCGTTGGGATTTTACATTTAAATCAATTTTTCCAAACTGGCTTTGGCCAATGCTTCTGATTTACTGCGCACCTGAAGTTTATAGTAAATATTTTTAATGTGAGTTTTTGAAGTTTCCTTCGATATAGAAAGTTCTTCTGATATCTGGGTATACGTTTTTCCTTCCGAAATCAATTGCAGAATTTCTGTTTCCCGTTTGGTGAGTGGGCTATTTGGGTTCACATGAAAATTAGCAATAACCAAGCGCGCTATCTTACTGCTCATAGGGGCGCCACCTTTGGTAATTTCCTCAAGTGCTGAAAGTAATTCCAGATAATTGGCGCTCTTAGTAATATAACCGGATGCGCCTGCCTTCAGCGCTTCAAATACCAAATCACTATCTTCATAGACAGTCACCATAATAATGTCGGCTTGTTGCGCTTTATCTTTTATAATCTTTGATCCCTGTATGCCATTCATACCGCCTGGTAATTCGATGTCCATTAATACAATATCAGGCTTGTCGTGATTCAAGTTCTTAATAGCTTCCTCACAACTGCCATACCCATTAACCGTAAAAAAATTAGGCGAACTATTTACGATTAGAGAAAAACTGTTTCTTATTTCTGAATCATCTTCAACGATCAGAACACGCTTTTTAGAATGAGTTGACATATTTTTTATGTTTAGGTAATTACAAATGAAAGGGAAACCCGCGTTCCCGATTTTTCCTTATCAGTATCGATACGCAAATCAGACTTAATTCGTTCCGCCCGATGGCGCATATTTTTAATTCCATTCAAATGCCCTATTTCGCCCAATGAAAATCCCTTTCCATCGTCCTCTAAAACCATTTCGAACTGTCCTTGATTCCTCCTTAGTGTGAAGGCAACATTTTTCGCGTGAGAATGATTAAAAACATTTGTCATTGCCTCTTTCATGATCAAATTGGCTTCGCGACTAAAACCAAAAGGAACGTTAGCTAAATTTTTTATTTCATTGTAGGCGCGAAACTGTATCGCCTTCTCTTCAAAAAGTTTCTCGCCAAAGTCACGTATGTGAATGAACAGTCGCGATAGCTCATCATTCGATGGATCGATGCTCCAAATAAAATCCCGGGTGCCTGTGTAAAGGTATTTAGCTGAGTTCTCCACTTTATTATATAATTCAACTGTGTGGCCATTTTTACTCAGCTTCATCACACTTATATAATTAATTATACGGGTTAATTGATTTCCCATTTCATCATGAAAATCGCGGGCAATTTCCTTTCTCAAATGTTCCTGTTCTTGCTGACGAATATGTTCTATCTCAAGTACACGTTTGGTTTTGAAACGAACACGCAAAGAAAGAAAGAGAAGCACCAGGCCAAACAATACGATAGAACATATACTTATAAAAGTAAATGTTGCATAAAAGGGTGCCTCAATGGTAAAGTCATACTGCAATGGAGTACTGTCCCAACTTCCATGTTTGTTGGTAGCCAGTACATAAAACCTATAATCACCTGGCGGTAAATTTCCGTACGTGATCTGTCCCAACGCGGATGGCTGCGACCAGGCCATATCAAAACCCTTTAGAAAATATTTGTATCGTACAGATTGTGGATTTCGCTTGTCTACGCGGTTGAACTTAAAAGTAAGGTGATTTTTTTTAAAAGGAAATGTAGGATTGTTAGGAACTTTGAAAAAACCAGTGGTACTCCGCGCAAATTCACGCGATTCATACTCACCATAAAAAAGCTCAACGGAAGTTAAGTGTAAATTTTTTGACTCCTTCGACAAATGCTGGTTGCTGTTGTATTTATAAACTCCATCAACCAGTCCAAAGAATTTTTCGTCACCTAAATAATAAGCATTCTGATTTGTCTCAACTCCGGTTAGTCCATTTTCAAAACCATAGTGAAGATTCTCAACTAATTCAAGAGATTCATTCAGCAGTATTTTATTAATTCCCTGCTCGCTTCCTACCCAAATGTATCCTTCCTGATCTTCGGCAACGAAGTAAATCAGGTTTGATGGCAGGCCATCTTTTGTTGTAAATAATTTTTTTACGATACCTTTTACTGGATCAACAACAAGAACCCCCGCACCCGAAGATCCTATCAACAAAAGTAAATCCTGATAAACATTAATTGATAGCACGGGTGTGTGCGTTAACTCTGACACAAACAATTTTTGAAAATGACCACTTTGCATTTGGCTTAATCCAAACTCAGTACCGATGTAAAGAGACTTATTTTGATTAAAGTAATGAATAGCATGAACCAATTGACCTTGCAAACCTTGATCAGTTGAAAATGACTTGAATCCCTTGCCATCGAAATAGTTTACCCCTGCTCCTGCTGTGCCGCACCAAACTCCACCTTGATCGTCAAAATCAATATTGACAATGTGCTGACTTGAAAGGCCGTCTTCCCGGTTGTAGAATTTAAATTGGTCGTTTACAGGATCGTATTTTCCCAGTCCGCGGCCACTGGCAATCCAAAGTTCGCCAGACGGACTTATTTTAATATCGTTTATAGTATAACTTCTTCCTTCATCGTTATAATGTTTTATTTTCCCTTTGTCTATTCGCCAAAGTCCCTTCTCAGATGACCCAATCCAGATTGCGCCTGATGGATCTTTATTGATCGCCATAACAGAACTAAGTTTATCCAAAGCAAAACGATCAAAATCTTGTGTTGTATATTTATAAAGACCGCGCCCATTGGTGCCTATCCATGTATTTCCTCCTCGATCAAAATGAATTTGCGAAACCATCACATCATGTAATACTTCAATCCGCTCTTTTGAGCCCTTTTTTTCAAACGCCAGTGTGTTCTCGGTGAAGTCCCAAAAAAATTGATTGAGTGAATCGTAAGCTACCACATGCTGGTCGAAAGCGAAGGATTCCTTGTCAAAGGTTCCGGTTTCTGGATTTATAGAAAAATAACCATTATCTGATTCAATAATAAATCTCGATTGATAATGAAATGTACCGAGCACTCTTGCAAACGTTTTTTTGTGAGACATTATTTTGCGTGTGCCCATCGTATCCGAAACCAAAAAACTACTGTCACTCAAATAAAACACCAACTGCTCACTTCGAAGCTTGGTAGCGGAAAAAATATTTCTATTTGACAGAATCTGTTTTTCCCAATAATAAACCGAGTCGTTGTAAATCTTACCGATAAATCCTGCCTGACTTATAAAAAAAATTGAATCCTTTTGCTGAAAAATCCTCCGCAACCTTCTTTGGTTGGTTAAGTTGGACTGAAATACGGTAAATTTAACGCCATCAAATCGAGAGATTCCGTGAGGATGAACAATCCATAAATCTTGTTTAGAATCGATCATTAACGAGCTAACTAGGTTGCTCAATAGGCCATCGAGGGTGTTGTAGATTTTAAACTCTTTGCCGTCAAATCGCGCAAGCCCACCACCATTTGTGCCTATCCATAAATATCCATTCGCATCTTCAACTATTGCATTAACCTGCGACTGGGGCAACCCATCAACTGCAGAGTAATTGCGTAATACAAATTGCTGTGCTGATAGGCGTTCAGCTGCAAATAAAATTAAGACGAAGAGTATAAAAGCACGCATAAATCAGGTAACAAGTTAGTTATTTGTAATTAAACCGAATAGCCCGTTTTGTGGAAAGAAAGGAAGGTAGCTGGTGGTATTCGGTAGTAAATAAGCTGTTAGTAAGCAACAATCTAAATGAAAGACTACTGAATACTGATTACCAAAGTTACTGAATACTGTTTACCCAACTACCCGTTTGTGACTTTCATAAAACATTAGGATTATTAAGAAGTAATCGGTGGCTTTACCTAAATAACCGTATGACGGAAGAAGAAATCCGTAAGGAATTATTGATCATAGAACGATCCAAAAAAGACCCACAGGCTTTTGGTGAACTCTATGAAAAATATTTTGATCGGATTTTCAATTATATTCTTAGGCAAACAGATGACGAAGAATTGGCTGGGGATCTTTGTTCGCAATCATTTGTAAACGCGCTGAACAGTATCAAGAAGTATGAATTTCGAGGATTCCCCTTCTCGGCCTGGCTTTATAAAATTGCAGGCAATGAAGTGAACAAGTATTACCGTAAAAATAAAGGCAAGAAAATTTTTAGTATTGAAGAGGTAAAAGTGCGCGAACTTGTTGAGCAGGCAACCGATGATTGGGATGAAGAGTTAATAAATCGGTTACTGATTTATATGAATGAGCTACCGACAGAAATGGTGCAGGTATTGGAACTTCGTTTTTTTGAAGACAAAGATTTTAAAGAAATTGCTTTTATTCTTGATATGACAGAAAGTGGCGCTAAAATGCGCACGTATAGAGCATTGGATAAATTGAGGACGAATTTTAATCTTAAGGTAAGGTATAATGGGTAAGCATGAAATTCGGATACGCAGACAGCGCATGTCTGCTCGCGGAAGCGAACGGTACCGAAATTATAGCTCGGTATTAAAACAGCATGGCGAAGGCAAACGATTAAAAACAATCGCTAAAATTTTTACTTTCTTCTTTATAATCATTGCCTTAATTCTTGTGTTCATTGTTGTATCGCGGTGGGAAGAAAAACAAACTGAAACAAAAACCGCACAAGTAAAAATAGTTACTATCAAAACGTGACTTATTAATAAGCGTAGTGTTATGAGGGCAATACCAACTACACTAAACTATGGAAGCCAAGAAAAATCCCAGCAAAGATTTACATCGCCAGTCAACTAAATTTTTCCTTATTGGATTGTGTATCAGTTCAACCTTAGCCATCACCGCTTTTGAATGGCGTACAGAGGAGAAAAAAATTATCATCTACAATTTTCAATCTCCTGATGAGCCATTAATGGAAATCATGTCAACAACACAAGAACCAGTAAAGCCGCAACCAATTTCCATTCAAAAACCTATTAACATTCCTAAAAAATCAGAAAAACTTTTTGAATTTGTAGCAACCAACGATGAATTTTCTGATCCTGATTTCTCAATCCTGCAAGGAGATTTAAAAATTGATTCAGGTTTTTATCCTGCTCCATTGGAACCGACCATCGAAATTTTTACGAATGCCGAATTAATGCCGAAACCTATAGGTGGGTATCAATTATTTTACAATCAGCTTTCCAAAACTTTAAAATATCCGCGTCAGGCGCAACGATCTCGCACAGAAGGAAAAGTATTTGTGGAATTTGTGATTGATAAAAAGGGAAATGTAACAGATATAAAAGTTGTGAAAGGAATTGGCAACGGCTGCGATGAAGAGGCCATGCGCGAGCTAGCTCAAACCCGCTGGCAACCGGGAAAGCAGCGCGGTATAGCAGTGAACGTGCGAATGACACTACCCATTAACTTTAAATTGCAATAGATCAGTTTTTTAAACTTAGAGAGTTAGATAACTTTTGGTGAAAATCATTATTTAATTACCTTTGCGAACTATTTTGGGCCTGTAGCTTAACTGAATAGAGTATCTGACTACGGATCAGAAGGTTGGGGGTTTGAATCCCTCCAGGCTCACTTTTAAAATCCTAACTCAACTTTTGTATGGGTTAGGTTTTTTATTTCAAACAGAAATATTAACGCTTAACTAACCGTTTACTAGTAAAATCGGTCAAATGAAAAAAATCCTTGGTTCTATCCTGTTTCTGATATTGACTATTAGCGCCTTTGCTCAAGACGAACCCGTTAAGAAAACTCAAAAGCTAAGTATTCCGGGCACCTTCATAGTCGATTTGGGTATTAACCAACTTATTGGCAAACCTGAAACCTGGAGCCAGGGCCTTTGGGGATCGCGCACAATGAACCTTTATTATCAATATTCTATGCGACTTGGTCGATCAAAGTTTAGTTTCAACCCCGGGATAGGAGTTAGTATGGAGCGGTGGAAGTTTAAAAATGGAACAACCTTGATTGACACGGTTGAGTTGGTAAGTTTTCCTAATGGAGCAGTTTCTGCCGATCAGGTAGAACAGTATAATTTATTAAGTCCAACTCGCACCTTTGGCCAATTGGCTAAAAAATCACAATTAATAGCCAACTACGTTGAAGTGCCAATAGAATTTCGTTTCGATACCAGCCCGGAGGATATCGCCAGAAGTTTTAATGTTGCTGTGGGCGGACGTGTTGGATATTTGTTTGATGCGAAAACAAAAGTAAAATACACGGAAAACGGTGAGACTGTAAAAGCAAAAGCGAAACGAGAACACGGACTTGAAAACTTCCGCTATGGAATCTATACACGCGTTGGTATTGGAGGCTTTAATTGGTTTGCGTTCTATAATCTGACAGATGTATTTCAAAAAGGGAAAGGTCCTTTAGGTAAAGATTTCAATTCCATAACTTTTGGGATTTCGGTAAACGGATTTTGATTTATTTTCCTGTAAAGACTGCTTTTCTTTTTTCGAGAAAAGCTTTTACTCCTTCTTTATAATCTTCAGAACTACCAGCTATCTCCTGGCAATACATCTCGTACTCTAACATTTCATCTAAGTTAGAAGTAGTAGATTTATTCAACATCTTTTTAATTAACCCAATCGACTTAGTAGGAGCTTGAGCATAATAGTTGGTAAATTCTTTAACAGCTTCATCCAATTGATCGGCAGGCACAACCTTATTTATTAGCCCGAGGCTCAATGCCTCATTGGCTTTCACTTTGTTTCCCATTGAGCAGAGCTCAAACGCTTTAGCCATGCCAACTAAGCGCGGTAAAAAATAAGCCGATCCAGAATCAGGAACTAAACCGATGTTGATGAACACTTCTATTAACGTTGCTTCTTCAGCGGCAACTATAATATCGCACGCAAGTGCAAATGAACATCCTGCACCAGCAGCTACCCCATTCAATCTTCCTACAATGGGTTTAGGCAATGATCGCATGGAGCGAATAATTGGGTTATATCTTTTCTGAAGCGACTCCATGAACGAACGCTTTTCTGTTCCCGACACAGCTTTTAAATCCTGACCCGAACAAAAAGCTTTGCCAGCACCGGTTAGAACCACAACCCTAACCTGATCATCTTTGGCAACTGCTTTCCATGCATCTTGAAGTTCGTATGTAATGCCATCATTAAGTGCATTATACACGTCAGGGCGGTTTAAGGTAATCGTAGCAACCCCATCAGCCACCGCATATTTGATGAATTCAAAGTCCATAAAACAATATTTATTTAGTCTACGAAATAAGCCTCAGATTCAATGATTTTATTTTATCTGTGAATCTGTGGCAACTAAAACAGTAAAATCATTCCCAGAAAACCTATGCCGAAACCAACCAATCCACCTACCATAATTTGACGTGGCGTATGTGCATTCAGATATAATCGCGCTGACATTACTGCACCTGCGGCTGCAATAATCAACGCGGTTGGCCAAATCAAATAAGTTTGTTCCATAGCTTTATTAAGAGTCATCATCATACCAATGCCACCCCAAATTGCTAGACTATGAACGCTTACTTTATAAAAAAAAGTAATTACTGTTGCCGTTACAACAAGAGCGGTTACAAGCAAAATAAGACTATTGAAATTTGGTGAAAAGGATACTCTATAATAAAACAAAAAAGTCATAACCACATACGTGATGGAGATACCAATAAACGGAATGATTCTTTCCATGCGCAATTCCATTGAATAAGAACTAATAGTGCCAAACTGCTTGAACATTAAAATAGCAATGGCTGGAAATAAAAATGTAAAGCAAAAAGTAAATGCAAGAACCGGCCTAAAATTCTGTGGCGCAATCATTAGCATGGCCGGAAAATAAAAATGAATCAGAATCAACAAATACGATGTGAGCAGCAACGGATGAAATACAATTGAAATAAGTTTAGCCAGTATTCTCACCGCATTTCCTTTCTTAATCGCGCCACCGGAATATTAAGCTGTTCGCGGTATTTTGCAACGGTTCGCCTTGCTATGTTATAACCTTTCTCATTAAGCAAATCCTCTAACTTATCATCAGAAAAAGGTTTGCTTTTGTCTTCAACTTCAATCAGGTCTTTAATAATCTGCTTCACTTCGCGGCTACTTACCTCTTCACCTGAGTCTGTAGCAATGCCTTCCGAGAAAAAGTATTTCAGGGGATACACGCCAAAGTCAGTTTGAATTGTTTTACTACTGGCAACCCGGCTTACTGTTGAGATATCCATATTGATCATCAGTGCAATATCTTTTAAAATCATGGGGCGCAACTTTGTTTCATCCCCTTCTAAAAAATAATCGTATTGATAATCAAGTATGGCGCGCATGGTTCGCAACAAAGTATGTTGTCGTTGCCTGATGGCATCAATGAACCATTTAGCGGCATCCAACTTTTGCTTAACAAACGAAACAGCCTCTTTTAATTTCTTATCACTCTTATCACTTTTATCGTACGCTTTAAACATTTCAGTGTATGATCGGCTTACGCGAAGTTCTGGTGCGTTGCGCGAGTTGAGCGCCAATTCTAATTTTCCATTGTTATTAGAAAGAATAAAATCAGGAATTACATATTGATTTTTCGCCATTCCCGTGTTCAACTCACCTCCGGGCTTGGGGTTCAAACGAACAATCAATTCAATAGCATCCTTGATATAATCCTCGTCATCAAGATCAAGTTTCTTTAAGATTTTAGAATAATGCTTTTTTGTGAATTCTTCGTAGCACTCATTTAAAATTCGCTTGGCAACAATAACATCTACATCTTGGCCATCATCCATCCGTTCCAATTGAAGTAACAGACACTCCTGAAGATTACGCGCGGCAATGCCTGCCGGATCAAAATCCTGAATCCGTTTTAGCAACGCTTCAACTTCTTCCAGATTAGTATCAATGTTTTGAGAAAAGGCAAGATCATTCACGATCGACTCCATCGCCCTGCGTATATAACCATCGCCCTCAATACTTCCAACCAATTGATTACCGATTATTTGCTCACGTTCATTCAAACCTAAAAACCCAAGCTGGGTCATTAGTGTTTCGTGCAAGGATGTGCCCATCGGTATTGGCATCTCCCGATCATCATCATCCCCACTATCATTGTCGGAATGGGTTTTATAACTATTATAGTCATCATCGCGCAAATAGTCTTTGATGTCGATGTCCTCGGTGCTGGTAGGATTTTCTTCTTGTTCACGCTCACGTTCACCTTCTGGGGTTTCGTCTGCGGTTCTTTCTTCTTGTTGATTCTCTTCCTCCTCCCGTTCGCTTTCGGAACCCTCTTCCAACACAGGGTTTATTTCCAGTTCCTCTTCGATACGGCCTTCCAATTCAGCCGTTGGCACCTGCAAAAGTTTTATAAACTGTATTTGCTGGGGCGAAAGTTTTTGTTGGAGACTCTGATTTAAACTTAATCTTTGCATGATTCTTGTGAGGCAAATCTACCAATTCAACTTGGCAGTAAAAAACCTCTTTTGAGCCTTAAAAGATTGACAGTTGACAATCTCAATCCCGAAGATCGGGATTGGAACAGTTGACAAAAACTGCTCACTGAAGGGTTTTTGTCAATTGTTTAGTTGTCAACTGCTTACTCCTTTTCCGACCACAAAAATCCGAGTAGGGAATAATGCTTTTTTTATGCTAAGATGGTTTATGCTCATCCATTTTGATTAAAAAACCAAAATGACGTTTTTTGCGATCCGAATTTTCAATAGCCAGTTATGAAGCGAGTTAAGATTAAAGAATTGTTAGCCACCAGCCAGACCGGTCAACCCACAAAAGTTCAGGGTTGGGTGCGCACCTTCCGCAACAACCAGTTTATATCTATTAATGATGGGTCAACGATTCAAAATCTTCAGGCTGTTATCGAATTAAATTCAACTGACGAGGCTACGTTGAAAAGGATTACCACCGGAGCCTGTATTTCTGTTGAGGGTGATTTAGTGGAATCATTAGGAAAAGGTCAGGCTGTAGAATTAAAAGTAAAAGAACTTATAATTTTGGGCGATTGCGATCCTGAAGCTTATCCTCTTCAATTAAAGAATAGACCCAGCTTAGAATACTTGCGCGAGATTGCTCACTTGCGATCACGCACCAATACGTTTGGTGCTGTCATGCGTACCCGCCATGCAATGGCTTTTGCCATTCATAAATTTTTTAACGATAAAGGATTTTTCTACATCCACACACCAGTAATTACCGGGTCGGATGCAGAAGGTGCCGGAGCAATGTTTCGTGTAACAACATTAGATAGTAACAATCCACCGCGCGATGAGCAAGGACATATTGATCACAAAGAAGATTTCTTTGGTAAGGAAACCAACCTCACAGTATCAGGTCAGTTAGAAGGCGAGACCTATGCGCTTGCACTTAGTGAAATCTATACGTTTGGCCCAACCTTCCGTGCTGAAAACTCTAACACAACCCGTCACCTGGCTGAGTTCTGGATGATTGAACCCGAGATGGCTTTCTATGATATTCATGACAACATGCAGTTGGCCACCGATCTGTTGCAATACTTGGTTAAGTATGCCTTGGATAATTGCAAGGAAGACTTAGAGTTTTTGAACAAACGGGCGTTAGATGAAGATGCCTCCAAACCGCAAGATCAACGCAGTGAGTTAGGTTTGCTCGATCGATTGAAGTTTGTTACCGAAAATGAATTTCAGAAACTTAGTTATACAGAAGCCATTGAGATTTTGAAAAATTCAAATCCTAATAAGAAAAAGAAATTTCAATACCTGATTGATCAGTGGGGTATTGATTTACAATCGGAACACGAACGCTACCTGGTTGAGAAACACTTTAAGAAACCCGTAATACTTTATAACTATCCGAAAGACATCAAAGCATTTTACATGCGTCAGAATGACGACAATAAAACCGTTGCTGCTATGGATGTTTTGTTCCCAGGCATTGGCGAAATTATTGGCGGCTCACAGCGTGAGGAACGCTACGATAACTTGCTTGCTCGCGTTAAAGAAATGAAGCTTCCTGAAAAAGAATTATGGTGGTACCTGGACTTACGAAGATTTGGATCAGCACCGCATAGTGGTTTTGGTCTCGGCTTCGAACGCTTGATGTTGTTTGTTACCGGCATGACCAACATTCGTGATGTTATTCCGTTCCCGAGGTTTCCGGGGAATGCTGAATTCTAATTGCTTTTATTTTCTCTTAACAGCTAGCAGGGGTGTGATCGCCTGATAAGCAACTTTACGGGTAACACTGCGACCAAATATCTTTTCCTCCAGACTAAGCTTGTGCGTGAAGGTTGTTAACAAATCAGCTTTGGTTTCTTTAATGTATCCGGCAATAGCCATGGTTACATCATCTTCTAAAATTAGTTTGAAGTCGAGCTTAGCGTAGTTCATTTTTTGAATAACTGCTTCCACAGTTTGAATCGTAGAGTCAACTTTTTTATCCATTACAGGAGCGACATGAATCATGTGAACGGCTGATCCAAATATTTTGGCAAACTCAACAATAATGTCGAGTTCTTTCTGAATGTTTTTTAAGTCGCTTGCGTAAACAATGTGCTTCAAATTTTGGTAGTTGGCCAATGCCGGAATAGCCATTACAGGCACCGGGCATTCATCAATTACTGAAACCGTAGTTCCGCCTAAGCGAGCTTTTTTCATAGCCGAAGCACCTTGCAAACCCATCACCACCATGTTAGTTGGGTGCTTGGCTACATATTTTCTTACCATTTCAGAAACGGTACGTGCTTTCACCGGCTTGAATTCAAGCGAGTAATTTCCCTTAACCTGACTTCGCAGTTCGGCAACCAGATTATCTCCTTCTTCCTGCGAAACAAGAGCCACCGATTTTTCAATTTGTTTCGTTCTCAAATTTGCTTTTGGGATACCATCAATCCGCACAATATTTAAAATGGTAAAGTTTGCTTCAAGCGGAGCAGCCATTTTAAGTGCATACTGCATAGCCACTTTCGATAGGGGCGAAAAATCGGTGAGCAAAACAATATTTGGACCTTTCATAGAATAATCAATTACGACTTCAAAAGTACAAGGTTTAGGGCGATTTCGGTAAAAAAAATCCTGATGTTAACACTTTGTAGAGCAAATGAAATTTATCTTACATGCGATTTAATTACTGATATTATGAAAACAGGCAACCTTCTTTTGTTTTTCCTTTCGATCTCCCTTTCTTATTCGGCCTTTAGCCAAAAGATTGAAGAAAAAAATATTAAAGCCCACATCAAAGTTTTAGCGGATGACGCCATGCAGGGACGCCTAACAGGATCGGCCGGAGAGAAGATGGCCATGGAATACATTGAAAAGCAATTCAAAAAATTAAATCTTACTCCAAAAGGAGAATCATCAACGTTTGCACAATCCTTCCCTTTTAAAGGAGGCATGCATGGCACAGGTACAGAAGGAATAGCGCATAATGTTGTTGCTTACATAGATAATCAGGCAACCAATACAATTATAATTGGTGCACACTTCGATCATTTAGGTTTAGGTGAAAATGGCAGCTCTCTAGACGCAAACCCAATAGGAAAAATTCACAACGGTGCTGATGATAATGCTTCGGGCGTGGCCGGAGTTCTTGAACTTGCCCGTTACTTTTCTACCGATAAAGTGAAAGAGAAAAGTAATTTTCTGTTTATCTGTTTTAGCGGGGAGGAGCTTGGCTTGTTTGGTTCTAAACACTTTACTGAACACCCACCACTTGAATTGAGCACTGTAAATTATATGATCAACATGGATATGATTGGCCGATTGAACCCGACAACAAAAAGCGTTGCGGTTAGCGGATCAGGAACCAGTCCGGTTTGGGAACCCTTACTAAAAAGTATTGGATCAAAACTTTCAATCAAAACAGATTCTGCGGGAGTTGGTCCTTCCGATCATACTTCGTTTTATTTAAAAGATATTCCGGTGTTGCATTTCTTTACTGGGTCGCATAGCGATTATCACAAACCCTCAGACGATTGGGATAAAATAAATTATGCCGGTGAAAAAGAAGTTTTGGAATTAATTATCGCTGTTATCGAGAAATTAGATAGTGAACCCAAGCTTGCTTTCCTTACAACCAAAAATAAATCTATGGACTCATCTCGTTCTTTTAAAGTCACCCTTGGAATTATGCCAAGTTATACATCCGATGCCGCAGGTCTATTGGTAGATGGCGTAACAGAAGGCCGTCCCGCCCAAAGAGCTGGAATTGAAACTGGCGACATTATTATTGAGATTGGAGAATATCCCATTCAGGATATTCAAAACTACATGGATGCCTTGAGTAAATTTGAAAAAGGGCAAACTGTACCTGTGAAAGTTAAGAGAAAGAATGAAGTGATTACAGTGGCTGTTACTTTCTAGGATTGAGTTTTTTATCAGTGAGAAATGCAGAGGGCATGATCCCCTTGTATTTAACAGATTAGCAATCTTTCAAAAGTATCTAATCTACCCGAAAGGGTTTGCTCAAAATTGATCCTCAACTTTACCATACAAAACCTCAAATGCCTCAAATTGCATTTGATAAGCCATATGCTGGCTCCTGTCAGGACTATATTCTACTCCTTTTGTAGTGTTTTGATGAAAAGGAATATTCAACGCATTAAAAGCAATTTCCGCAGAGCCTAAGGACGAGGCATCGTGAGCCCCAGATACAACTAATTGCTTGCCTAAAACTGTACTTAGTAGTTGTACCCATTCTGGGGAATGAATTATTCCCCCGCTTACCAAGACTCTTTTTGATGTACCGCAGGCCGCCTCCACACTTTTAACAATGCTATTGAGTTCAAAGCAAATTCCTTCCATCAAGGCTTTAACAAAATGAGCCCGCGTATGTCTTAGAGTTATGTTAAAGAATACCCCTTTGGCATCTGGGTTGTACATCGGTGCCCGTTCGCCTTGAAGAAAAGGCAATGCGAGTAAACCATCGCAGCCAGCAGGAACGTCATTCGCCAGTTTTGTTAATTCAACCATGCTTGTTGACGGAGAAACAAACTCGCGACCAAACCATTCCAGGATTACCGTGCCATTATTTGTAGCACCACCAACAATTTTTATATCCTTAGTCAGCAAATAACGAAACAATTTTTGATCAACATCAATGAATTGCGCTCCTTCCACCCGTCTCACTGCTCCACTTGTTCCTAGTGTAATTGTAAGATCGCCTTCACCCATAGCTCCACTGCCAAGCTGCGCCAAGCAGCCATCGTTAGCACCTATAAAGACCGGAACAGTATTCAACTCAGGATTATCAAAATTTCTTACGATTTTTATTTGATGATTATGAGGAACAGGTTTTGACAATTTATCGGATGAAATTCCTGCGGCATTAAGTGCTTCGGTTGACCAGTTTAAAGAATCTAAATCAAACAAACCGGTCGCTGATGCAACCGAATAATCAATTACATATTCGTGACAAAGTTGATAGATTATATATTCCTTGATGCCTATAAATTTGTGCGCCCGTGCAAATAGTTCCGGTTCATGATCACGAAACCATAGCAATTTACAAAATGGTGACATCGGGTGAATCGCTGTACCTGTGTGGCCATGAATTTTTTTGCCAGCGGGTGTACCCCTCAATCTTTTAGCCTGCGCTGAACTTCGCGTATCTGCCCAAATGATAAGTGGTGTCAGCGGATTGCCCTGTTGATCTACCGCCATTAAACTATGCATGGCGCTGCTGAAACAAATTCCTGCTAATTGAAAATCGGATGAGACATGGAATGCCGCAGAAGTTAAGACCTCCTTTACAGCTTCCAGAATTTGATCGGCATCTTGTTCAGCAAATCCGGGCTTAGGGTAATGAGTTGGATAAAATCGTTGGTGCACTTGCAACACAACTCCATCAGGTAGAACTGCGAGCGCTTTTGTGCTGGTGGTACCAATATCAATGGCTATAACAAATTGATTCAACTTTTTTCAGGTATCGCTGAAAAATAGCAAATTGAAACGAGGAATAAAATTCGAGGATTATCGTTTTAAGAACTTGTAGGTACTCTTGAAATTATTTTTCTCATCTTGAACAGAAATAAAGTAGTACCCTGAATTGAGATCCTTAACCCGGATTTTTATTTCATGATCATCAATGACTTCGAAATAAAGTAGTACCCTGAATTAAGATCCTTAACCCGGATTTTTATTTCATGATCATCAATGACTTCTGTCTCGAGAGTAAGCGCAGACCCTAAAATATTATGAAACGAAAGGTTAACTTTCTTTGCAAGTGGAGTTTCAAACTTAACACTCACATATTCTGTTGCCGGATTAGGATAAACTTGAATTAATTTAACTGGATCGGGTTGACCCTGACGAAAAGCTTCTTCTTTAACTTGAGCAAATCCAAGTTGGACTGTCAAAATCAGTATCAGCAGGATATAAAAAGTTCTCTTTAGGTTCATTATATGCGTATGTACGAGTATTTCTAGCATTTAGACGCAAGAAATGAGCCAAAAGTTTAAAACGATTTGAAATAAATTCTGAATTCGGTCGTTCTATTGCACTTTTCTAAAGGCGGCAGGCAAAAATTCAACTATATCGCCAGCAATCAGGGAGACTTCGCCCTTTTCGCGAGCGGCCAAATCTCCAGCCAATCCATGAATGTAAACTCCTGTAATTGAGGCCTCTAAAGAAGAATATCCCTGCGTTAATAACCCGGTTAGCACTCCTGTAAGCACATCTCCGCTTCCTCCGGTAGCCATGCCCGGGTTTCCTGTAGCGTTGAAATATAATTTTCCCTCAGGAGTTGAGATAGCTGTGTAAGCGCCCTTAAGAATTACAATGGATTGGATGCTGTGGGCAAACTTCCTCAGCTTTTCAAGTTTATTAAAGTCATTCTCCCATTCCCCAACCAGTCTGGCAAATTCTCCTGGATGTGGGGTTAAAATACTTCCTTCTGGAATTAACTTCTGTAACTGTGGATTGCTCGATAAAATATTCAATGCATCGGCATCGATAACCATTGGTTTTTTAAAGTTCTGTAATAGATACTCAAACCCGTTGATGGTTTCAGTTGCCTGACCTAATCCCGGGCCAATTCCAACCGTGGTGAAAAAACTCTCGATTTCTCTTCTTGAAAAAAAGTCTGGCGACTGGTCGGTTGTTGCCATGGCTTCGGGAACTGCCGTCTGAATTATTGAATAGCCATTTCCAGGAACATGTGCAGTGAGCAATCCTAACCCGGAGCGCAAGCCAGCCCGAGCCGATAGAATACACGCTCCCATCTTTCCAGTTGATCCGGCAATCAGTAATGCATGACCAAACTTTCCTTTGTGATCGAAGCGGGAACGAGGCTTTAAAATTTTCTTTACAGATTTTAACGTGGTGAGAAAATGAGTTGCCTCAACTTCCTTTAAGTATTTTTTATTAAGACCAATGTCAACCACATGTAACTCTCCAAGCCACTCCTGATTTTCAGGTTGAAGGAAGGCAAGTTTGGGAATTTGAAACGAAACAGTTTGATGCGCTTTAAAAATGGCTCCGGTTGAAGGTTGATCAACACGCAAGCCTGATGGAATATCAATGGCAACTCTAACACCATTTACTTGATTGAGACAATTGATAGTCTTTGCATAAATTCCTTCCGTTGGCCTACTCAGTCCTGAACCAAAAATTGCATCAATCACAATTGTTCGATCATTAAATTGATCAACCGTAACTTCTGAGGTAATCTCTACAACCGGAATTTTAGAATCTAATCGTTTAAGATTAGCAGTAAAGTCAATTGAGTTATTACCTGAGCCGCGAACTATCCAAACTTTTACAGGATAATTCCAATCATACAGCAATCGGGCTACTCCTAATCCATCCCCACCATTATTGCCAGTGCCACAGACAATCCCAATTTTATTTGTTGCATCATAGCGTTCCACAAACCAAGTAACAAAAGCCTGGCACGCACGCTCCATCAAATCAAGGGAAGCAATAGGCTCTTCGCGGATCGTGAATGTATCCCACGCTTTTATCTGATCGGAATTGAGTATTTTTATCATCAGCACGAAGTTAAAATATTTTACCTATGATGGCTAAGTCGGTTTGCACTCTTCTTATTATTCTTTCAATTAACTGGTCAGACGCACAGGCGCAATATGATTCTGCTACCCTTAAATCCATTTACGAAAAGGAAGTGATTTATTTTAGCGGAGGGAAGTATGTAAAGAACGATGTAAAATATAAAGTGAAAAATCTTGCGAGTGAATTTAAGCCGAACACTCCCGCCTTCGATATGTATCTCGCTCATAAAGCAGATTATCATAATGGCCGGTTTTACGCGGCTGCTGGACTCGGATTGTATATTGCAGGAATAATTATTAGTGATAAAAATAAGATTGGAGGATATGGTTTACTTGTTAGTGGCGCAGTTGCTACTTCATTTAGTTTACATTTTCAACTTCGAGCCGATAAGAAAATGAGAAAAGCAGTTTGGTTGCGAAACCAAGATGTATTGTTGCAGCGATACTAACGATCTACTTCTCCCAGAACGATATCAATAGAACCAAGGATTGCAATCAAATCTGCGATCAGCACGCCTTTACTAAGTTCAGGCAAGATAGAAAGATTTACAAACGAGCACGCCCGGGCTTTGCAGCGAAATGGAATATCACTTTTACCATCGGCTCTAAAAAAGTATCCCAACTCACCTTTTGGATTTTCAGCACGGATATAAAGTTCTTGCGCCTTCGGTCGAATCTTTTTAGGAACCAACGCTTGCGGATCAAATTCCCGAGTACGTTTGTGTTCACCCTCCAATTTTTCAAGGCATTGTTCCATTATTTTAAGAGATTCATGAATCTCCTTTACCCGCACCGAAGTTCGATCCCAACAATCACCTGTTTTGCCCATCTTTCCCTCACCAATTGGAATCTCAAACTCTAATTCCGGGTAAACTGAATAGCCATCCACCCTTCTCAAATCATAACGCAAACCCGAAGCGCGCAACATAGGCCCGGTGATGCCACTGTTAATGGCGAGCTTTAAAGGAAGAACACCGACATTAGCAGTGCGATCTATAAATATTTTATTGTCGATTAAGATGGTTTCTAGTTCAGCAACTTTGGGTCTGAAGTAGTTTATAAACTCGCGGCACCGTTGTTCGAACCCTACCGGCAAGTCGTAAAATAATCCACCAATCCAAATATAATTGTAAAGCATGCGGGCGCCACTTGCCCACTCTAGCAATCGCAGAATGTGCTCGCGATCGCGCATGATCCAAAAAAATGGAGTGAATGAACCCAAGTCTAACCCGTATGTGCCAACCGCTATCAAGTGCGATGCAATACGATTCATTTCAGCAACCAACACCCGAATGTATTCAACGCGTTTTGGAATTTGCTCACTAATGCCGAGCATCTTCTCTACACCCATTGCATACGCATGCTCTGAATTCATGGCAGCCACATAATCCATGCGATCAACAAAAGGAATCACCTGATTGTAAGGCAGACTCTCCGCATGTTTTTCGAAGCACCGATGTAGATAACCAATATGCGGAACAACATCCCTTACTATTTCCCCATCCGATAAAACCTCCAAACGCAACACGCCATGAGTAGACGGATGTTGTGGTCCGAGGTTAATAATCATCTCCTCCGACTTCAGTTCGCTTTCGCGAAACTTGTTTGGCTCAGAGTCGATTAGGTTGTCCTCCTTATATATGTACTGCTGTTGTTTCAATTGACAATGGATAGTTGATAATGGAAAATAAGTTTCTTCACCGTTTTGCTTTAGAAGTTTTGATTGAAGCAGTTAAAATTTTTATCAGTTCAATACTCTTTTCAAGGAGCGGTTCACCGGTCTTTTTGCTGAGCGTATTTGAATCAATTAATAATCTAATCCAGTATTGCGTTTCGTTGGCTTCTTTATTGGCAATTGAAAGTTTGTGAATGAAATCTGCTTTCGACTCTCCCTGTTTTGCTTCTTCTATTAATGCACCAATTGCAGTTCCACTTCGTAGCAATTGCTTTGAAAGGACAACCTCTTTATTTTTTTGTAAGTCTCTACACACCTTAACAATTTCTAATGCAACCGAGTAACTCTTGCTCTTGAGCACATTTTCCTTTCCAATTATCAATTGTCCACTATCCATTGTTAATTAATCAGTATTCAATTTTAACTCCGCGATAATATTCTTCGTGTTGATAATCTTTGCGTAAAGGATAACCTTTCCAGTCGGCAGGCATTAAAATTCTTCTTAAGTCAGGATGATTTTTAAAATTGATTCCAAACATGTCGTACACTTCCCGCTCTAACCAGTTAGCCGATTTCCATATACTAACTAAGCTCTCTACTTCTGGATTCTCACGAGACAGGATCACTTTCAAAGCCAAGGATTGATTTAACGGAATAGAATATAAATGATAAATAACTTCCATCGTTCCCGCTTCAACACCATTATCAACACCAGTAACACAGGAAAGCATATCGAAATAGGCGGCTGGATTTTTATGGAGTAATTCACACACAGAAAGTAATGACTCCGCTTTTATGATTACACCGAAAGGAGTTGAGTTCGCTATTTCAGCAACCTCATCAGTAACTTGACGAATCAAGGTTATCAATTCTTCCTTTTTGTCAGACATGAGATTCTTTTTCAATTAATTGTTCGATAGCCGTGGGCTTCATCCGGCTTTCGTTTCTGATCTTCTCATGAAGTTTAAGGATACCTCCAATCAAGGCTTCAGGTCTTGGTGGACATCCGGGCACGTAAACATCTACCGGAATTATCCGATCTACACCCTTTACTACATGATAACCATGTTGCCAATACGGACCTCCGCAATTAGAGCATGAGCCCATAGAAATAACATAGCGTGGCTCGGACATTTGTTCATAAAGTTGCTTAACGCGATCGGCCATTTTAAATGTTACCGTACCCGAAACAATCATCACATCAGATTGACGCGGAGATGCGCGCGGCACCATCCCAAAACGATCCATATCATAGACCGTACTACCCGTGCTCATAAACTCAATTGCGCAGCAAGCCAACCCAAACGTCATGGGAAACAACGATGATAGGCGCGACCAATTTAATAGGTCATCTACTTTTGTGATGATGACGCCCCCATGCTCAAACTGCTGATCTAACAATCCCTTCATGGCGTACTGGTAACTTTATGTGGCTTATACTTTTCATTCAATTCTGCGTAAAGCGAATCGGGTACCGGTGATTTAACATCTTTTATATCAGGCGATGATTTTACCCAATCCAAATGCCCCATTCTCCAGGCGTATGCTAAACCAAGAACTAATATGAAAATGAAAATCAGCATTTCGACAAAGGTATACCAACCCCACGCTCCATCTGTCTCGGCAATCAATTCTTTATTTGCAAAAACCACCGACCAGGGAAAAAGAAAAACTACTTCTACTTCAAACAAAATAAAAACTAACGCCAACACATAAAAGCGAAGATTAAATTGAACCCAAGCATTGCCTTGTGGCGTTTCACCACTTTCGTAAGATGTTAGTTTTTGTTTATTTGGTCGATTGGGTCTTATGAATCGGGAGACCAACAGCGCAGATGCTACGAATAGCAAGCCACCTAAAAAGAATACTAAAATTTGATAAAAAACAGATATTGGCTCGCCACTCATCAATCAAAGATACACACGTCTGAGGTTCTTACCCAAACTCTACAGGTTGGTGGTACTAAATGTATCACCTTGATTTATATCGCCTGTTTCGTACCCTTTCTTAAACCAGCGTTGCCTTTGGGCTGATGTGCCGTGTGTAAATGAATCTGGCACCACAGAACCACGTGATTGCTTCTGCAGACGATCGTCACCGATAGCGCTGGCTGCATTCATGGCTTCATCAAAATCTCCGGCCTCAATTATATTAAACATCGCATCGGCATGATGTGCCCAAACCCCTGCCAGAAAATCGGCTTGCAGTTC
>Ga0163147_10000576_pt1 | contig 57684 bp, 50 predicted proteins | sample OliLakLV19MP6G1_FD_148597 | JGI IMG/M metagenome (GOLD analysis project Ga0163147, IMG submission 148597) | Freshwater microbial mat bacterial communities from Lake Vanda, McMurdo Dry Valleys, Antarctica- Oligotrophic Lake LV.19.MP6.G1 | ecosystem: Environmental > Aquatic > Freshwater > Lake >... | reverse complement strand
CTGCTGCGAGCAGCAAAGCGGGAGTCGCTGAGCGAACACCCGAATGGCGCGGCTTTTGCGGCTGTGCAGCCGAGCTCGCTCGGCTGCTCCTGACTCACTTGGCCGGCGGTGTCGGGGTTGGCAGCGGCAACCGACCAAAATCGCCCGCCACGTCGGCGGCCAACCATGCGAACGCCGCGTAAGCCGCCACCTGTTGATCCAGCGCCTTCGGATCGATCTTGTCCAAGGTGTCATCGGCGGTGTGGTGGTAATCAAAATAGTCACTGCCGTCTTGCGCCAACTGCGCCCATGGCATGCCTTCGGCGACGAGCGGACTGATGTCGGGCCCCGCTCCGCCGGCGCCGGCTTCAAGCACAATTTCAAGCGGCGCCAACACCGCACCGATCTGTTCAAGCAATGACCAACTGCCCTCGCCTACCTTGGCGCGCAAGGCATAGATTCGGCCAGCACCAAAGTCACTTTCTGCGCCGATCACATGGTCTCCGACGCGATTGGCTTGGGCGTACTGCTTGGCACCGAACAGACCTTGTTCTTCGTTGGCAAATGCAATCACGCGGATTGAGCGTCTGGGGCGTGTCGCCAATGCGGCGATGCGTGCGCCCGCTTCCATGGTGATCGCAACGCCCGCGCCGTCATCAATCGCGCCGGTGCCAAGGTCCCATGAATCAAGGTGGCCTCCGATGACCACAAACTCCTGCGGACGCTCACGGCCAACAATCTCGCCAATCACGTTGAACGAGGTGTAGCTTCCTGCTACTCCAACGTCCAGATTCAAACGCACGTGCACCGGCTTGCCGAGTGCAAGCAGGCGCGACAACTGATCCGCATCGGGATTGGACAATGCCGCCGCCGGAATGGGTTTGACGCCATCGGCATAGCGCATGGTGCCGGTGTGTGGAAAGCGGTGGCTGTCGGTGCCGATGGAGCGAATCAGCAGCGCCGCCGCGCCGGCGCGCGAGGCATCGCTAGCGCCCTCACTGCGTGCTGCAACGGCCAAGCCATAACCACGACCATCGCGAAAACGCTGCATTCGATGTGCGATGAATGCAATTTTGCCGGTGACACTTCCCGCAGGCGCAGCGCGCAGTGCCGCCAAGTCAGAGAACTCGACGACCTCGGCGGACACGTCACCGCCACTGCCGACACTGCCACCAAGCGCCGTCACATGCAGCGTCTGTGCGAACGGAGGCAACACCTGCGCTGATTCACTGCGTCGTTGCCAGGTGCGAAATGTCACCGGTTGCAGAATCACCCGATCAAACCCCAAACGAGCGAAACGCGCCTTCGCCCACTGCACCGCACGGGCATCGGCATCGCTGCCCGCCATCCGCGCACCCACCTCGGTGGTCAATGACTCGACGATCGCGAATGCCCCGCTGCCGGCAAGTGCGGCATCACGCAGCGACTCAGCGACCTTGATGGAGGCCGCATCAAACACCCGCTCCGTGCGGACTGCATCCGTCTCAGCGACGGGTGAACTCGCTTGCTTGGCGTCCTCAGCATTCGCACTTGCACTTGCTGCGAGCGCTGCAAGCAATGCAATCAGAACCGGGCGAATCACACGCGGGCCTTCAGGGCGTCGCGAATCTCGGTCAGGAGCTTCACTTCCTCAGTCGGCGGTGCCGGCTCGGCGGGTACTTCAGCCTTCCTTCGCTGCAGTCTGTTCATCAGCTTGATGACCATGAAAATAACGAACGCGATAATGGTGAAGTCGACCACGGTCTGCAGAAATGCACCGTACTGCAGCAACACCGGCTCGACACCCTCGCTGCCTCCCTTAAGCGTGATCGCAAGGTCGGCGAAATTGACGCCACCCACCAGCAACCCAATCGGCGGCATCACGATGCCACCCACCAAGGCGCTGACGATCTTTCCAAACGCCGCACCAATCACCACACCGACCGCAAGGTCGACGACGTTGCCGCGCATGGCAAAGGTCTTGAATTCGCTCAGCAGACTCATGCTTGACTCCAAAGTGGCGGGCGCAGGAAATACTGCGCGAGGCACTTTAGCTGAGTCGCCCGAGAAGGTCAGCCGCAGCTGACGATGTCGCCCGAGAAGGTCAGCCGCAGCTGACGATGTCGCCCGAGAAGGTCAGCCGCGGCTGACGATCTCACCATCCAAGGTCACGAGCTGGTCGATCCCGGCGCGAAAACGATCACCCGGAACCAGCGCCGCCACACCTGCCGGAGTGCCCATGAAGATGAGGTCACCCGCGCGCAACGAGTACAAGGCAGACAGCTCGATCAGGATGGAATTGACGTCCCACACCATCTCACCCAGCAACGCCTGCTGACGCAACTCGCCATTGACTTCGATCCACAGCCGCTTGCTGGCCAATTTCCCGAATTGCGCCTTCGGCAGCAACGCACCCAGGGGTGCGGATTGGTCAAAACCCTTGGCAGTATCCCAAGGCAAGCCTTTGCTCTTGGCGCGTGCTTGCAAATCGCGCCGGGTCAGGTCAACGCCCACGGTATAGCCAAAAACGAGCGAATCGGCGACATCGGCACTCAGTCGCCCCGCTGGTGCATCCGATCCCAAGGCGACCACCATTTCAACTTCGTAGTGCAAGTCGATGGTGCCGCGCGGGTAAACGATCTCACCACCGCCGGCAACCACCGCATCGGCTGGCTTGCCAAAAAAGATCGGCGCTCCTCGATCCACTTCGCTGCCCATCTCGCGCGCATGCTCAGCGAAATTGCGGCCAACGCAATAGATGCGATGGACGGGAAAACGGTCAGCGCTGCCGATCACCTGCAAGCTGGGAATGGCTGGCGGCGCAAACAAAAAGCTCATGGTGTTGGAATCTCCCGCGTCAGGATCGGCGATGCGTGTGCAAGCGCGGGGCATCAACCACCTTGAACTCACCATCGATTACTCTTGGATCGCCACCGTTGTTGACCGCTGGCGCACCACCGGACAGCCGCAACCAGACCGCACGGCCGGCGACGGCGAGAGTAATCAGCGCAGCCAAGGCGAGCCCAAATACCGATAGCAAGGCCAAGGTGAGCAAGCCCGCCAATCCCAGCGCGATGCGCGCAAGCGGGTGGCGCGGCGGAGCAATAACAAACCGGATCAAGGCGGTATCCTCATGGCAGACTCGCGGTAGTTTGGCACCCACCGCATGGAAGTTGAACGTGACCCCACGAGCAAAGCATGAGGCCTGATGTGACGGATGCAAGGGTGATCAATTCAGGGGCACAGCATCTGTGCACCTTCGAGGCGGTGGCCGATGGCGGTGCGCTTGAAGTGTCAGCGATTGTCGATGGTGAGCCAACCTCCATTCTGTTGTTGCGCGCCGGCACTGAAGTGCGCGCATTTCATAACGTCTGTCCGCACGCTGGCCGCTCGCTGAATTGGGCTCCGGGGCGATTCCTGATCGAAAGCGGTCTGTTGATATGCGCGGCGCATGGAGCAAGCTTTGTGATCCCGAACGGCTATTGCGTGGCAGGTCCCTGCCGCGGCAACAATTTGCAGGCGCTGCCGTTGACCCTCAGTGAAGGTCAGTTGTTTCTCAACCCGGCCCTTGCATGAATGCGCACGATGCTCGCGCAGGGTACTGATCGCAGCAGGTACTGATCACAGCGGTTGCTGATCACAGTGGGGCATCCCGAGAAAGAGCGCCGTATCGGGCCAAACGGTCCACTGAAGAGGATTCCTTGCGCGGTCAGGAGTCAAGCGAGGGCGTGCGTAATTCATGAAAAGTCCGGGTCAATACATCAGGTTGACGACCAGCAGTACCACGCCGATGTACAGCAGCGATAACGGACCACCAATCTTCACCAAGTCGATACCACGGTAGCCGGCTGGGCCGGCAATCATCGACAGCACCGGATTGGACACGCTGACAAAATTGTTGGAAGCGCACAGGGCGACAATCAAGGCATATGGGATCGGCGCGTCACCGTGTGAAATAGCCAGGTTGATCGCCATCGGCACCATGATGATGGTCGCGCCGACATTGCTCACCACCAATCCGAAAAGCGTGGTCATGACCGCAATGGCTGCTTGCAGCAACCAGCTCGGCAGATTGCCAAAGCGGTCAAATACTTCCGCCGCAATCCACGCCGCCGCGCCAGACGAATCCATCGCCCAGCCCAGCGGAATCAAACACGCCATCGTGAACACGGTTTTCCAATTCACCGCCGCGTAGGCCTCATCCATGTTCAACACGCCGCTGATCAACATCGCGACCACTGCCGCCATCAGCGCCACCGGCACGTTGACCCAGCCGCTCAGGGCAAGTGCCATGCCCAGTACGAAAATCACCACCGCGTGGATGAGTTTGTGTGGGCGCTGCTCGTCTTTCGGGTAATCGGTGACGACCACAAAATCGCGGGATTCCGCCGCTTGCGCCAAGTCGCGCCAGATGCTGTGAAAGACCAGCAAGTCGCCTTGCCGAATCGGCACGTGACGAATCTCCTCGCGAAACACTTCGGTACCCCGATTAATCGCCAGCAAACTGATGCCATTGCGTTTGCGCAGTTGCAGATCGGCCTGTGCCTGACCGATGAAGCGCGAGTTTGGCGGCACCACCGCTTCTGAAATGCCGGCGCGACTGGGATTGAACAGGTCGCCAAACTGGCGCAATCGGGTCTGCATGCGCAGCAGGTTGTTTTGCGAATAGTCGGCCACGTCTTCGCGACGACCGAGAACGCCAAGCACGCTGCCTACCCAGATCATGCTGTCTGCGGGCGGCGCCAGACGCGATTCATTGGCGGATTTCAACGCCAGCAGCAGGGGTGCGCCGCGTTGGCTTTCGGCCTCACCCAGCGACATGCCCACCAGCGGGCTCTCAGCGGTCACGGTCAGCTCGAAGACTTCGCCGTCGATTCCGTAGGTGCGGGCGAAGTAACTTTCGGTGCGCGCGGGGGTAACGCCGCGGTCATCGGTCTTGTTGAGCACGCGACGGCCGACCAACCAGAAATAGCCCAACCCCAGCACCATAAGTGCTGCGCCAATCGGCAACGGCGTGAACATTGGCAGCGGCCGCAGGCTGGCTACGCCAGAAGGCAAGCTCTGATTGGCTGAGACCAGTAGATCGTTGAGCAAAATCAGCGGCGAGTTGCCGACCATGCTCAAGCCGCCACCCATCAACACACAGGCGGCAATCGGAAACAGCAGGCGTGACAAGCTGACGCCGGTACGCGCGGAAAGGCGCGAAGCCACCGGCAGAAACAACGTGGTCACCGCAGGGTTTTGCATGAATCCGGACAACCCGCCAGCCGCAGCAGCGCTGAACAGAATCAGGCGCTCTTCGACGCCGCCGGACACCCGCAACAGCCAACTCGCCAAGCGGTTGAGCACGCCGGCGCGGTCCAGCCCCGCGCCGAGAATCATGGTCGCGATCACACTGATTACCGCAGTGCCGGCGAAGCCATTAAAGAGCTGGTCTGCCGGTACGAGATCCATCAGCCCGAGCGACACCATCACCAGCAATGCGGTTACGTCGGGCCGCAGGCGTTCCCACATGAACATGAGCATGGTGAAACACACCAGCCCGAGCACCAGCAGCATTTCTACGCTGACACTGGTCGGGGAAGAGTCTTCCACGTTGAGATCAGGCTTTGCGGTAGAGCAGGTCAGCGACCTGATGACCCAACCTTAGACCACGTCCTTCAAAGCGCGTGGGCAACCGCCATGGCGGCCGCGCAACCGCGGTTCGCGGCCCGGCGATGTTCTCGAACTGGGTACTGGCTTCAAGCACATCCATCATGTGGGTCGCGTATTCGGCCCAATCGGTCGCCAGATGCAAGATTCCACCGGCTAGCAACCGTGAACCCAGCAATTCGACAAACTCCGGCTGAATCAGCCGCCGCTTATGGTGACGCTTCTTGTGCCACGGATCAGGAAAGTACACCCTCACCTGCGCCAAGCTGGCCGGCGCGATCGCGTGCCGCATCACCTCAACCGCGTCGTGTCGGAAGATGCGGGCGTTACCAAGACTGGCACCGGCCAAGTCATTCAACAGCTTGCCAACGCCCGGCGTGTGCACTTCGATGCCAATGAAATCCAGCTCAGGTTGGTTGCTGGCAGCAAAGCACAGCGCCTCGCCGTTACCAAAGCCGATCTCGACCACGCGCGGCGCGGCGCGCGCGAACACGGTATCGAAATCTCCAGGCTCGCCGGTGTATTCCAATCCGAAGCGCGCCCAGTGTTGCGCGAAGGCCCGCTGCTGGGCGGGCGTGATGCGGCCGCTGCGCAAGACAAAACTTCGGATCGGCCGCCGAATCACGACCGTTTCCGTCGTCGCCTCCGCCGCCGCGTCGATCATCCGAGCAGGCCATCCAGCGGTGACGAAGCACTGGCGTAGCGCTTGCGTGGAATGCGTCCGGCCAAAAACGCTTCGCGGCCGGCTTCGACCGCTTTGCGCATGGCACTCGCCATCAGCACGGGATCGCGAGCACCAGCGATGGCCGTATTCATCAGTACACCGTCGCAACCGAGCTCCATCACGATCGCCGCATCCGAAGCGGTGCCAACGCCGGCGTCGACAAGGATTGGCACCCGCGCGTTTTCGACGATTTCCAGAATGTTGTAGCGATTCTGTACGCCTAGCCCACTGCCGATCGGCGCGGCCAGCGGCATCACCGCAACGCAGCCGATTTGCTCCAGCCGTTTGGCCAGAATCGGGTCGTCCGAGGTGTAGACCATCACCTCAAACCCCTCGGCGACAAGCACTTCTGCGGCTTGCAGCGTCTGTACTACGTCCGGAAACAAGGTGCGCGGGTCGCCTAGCACTTCAAGTTTGACCAGACGATGGCCGTCCAACAGCTCGCGCGCCAAGCGACAGGTACGAATAGCGTCTTCGGCGGTGTAGCAACCGGCGGTGTTGGGCAACAGGGTGTAGCGATCCGGTGGCAGCACGTCGAGCAGATTCGGCTCACCCGGCAGATGACCGAGGCTGGTGCGGCGGATGGCGACGGTGACGATTTCAGCGCCAGCGGCCTCAGTGGCACGGCGGGTTTCGTCCATGTCCTTGAACTTGCCGGTGCCCGTCAACAAGCGGGAGCGGAAGTGGCGGCCGGCGATAATCAACGGATCAGACAAACTATTAGGCGTATGCATGGCGGCATTATCCCCGAGCGACCGGCATTTCACCCGGACTTTTCATGAATCGCGCACGCCCTCGCTTGTCTCTTGGCCGCACAGGGAATTCTCTTCATTCGGCCGTATAGCCTGTCAAGGCGCTGCTTTTAGAGAATCCCCGCTGTGATCAGGATCCGCTGTGACCAGGATCCTGCGCGATCAGCGTGCGCTTTCATGAAAAAGCCGGGTTAGCAACGCCACGGTTCACCAAAGTCTGTCGACATTCACCGACTGCGCCGCGCCTGAGGGCGAATACAGTTCACTATCGCTGGCGGGCGCTCCGACCTACCATACCGCGCTGTGGCCGCTGGAACTCCCCTATTGATGAATGCGCTAGCTGCGGTCATGGCTCTGCTGCTCTGCGTCAGCGCTGTCGCTTATGCGCAAGATCCAATCGCAACAAGAGAGACAGTCGATGCGTCTGCGCCAGCCGGCGATGCAAGCATCGCCGAGCGGATGGCCGACGCCATGCGCCGCGTGCACACGGGCGATGTGCTCGGTGCGCAACAGATTTGGCGTGCGCTCGCAGCCGAAGCGCAGGGCACCGACGACGCGCCGACGCTCGATCAGGCCGAGGGTGCACTGGCTGACATCGCCTTCCTGCGTGGCCACTACGCTGAGGTCGTGCAGATCTACAACGGTCGCCTGCAGCGAGCGCGCGACAGCAAAGATCAGCGCTTGGAAGCCGACAGCCTGATGCAGCTGGCACTCATTGATCGACGTCAGGGCCGCTTGGCGGAAGCCAAGTCTGGGCTGGAAGCGGCCCTGACCCTGTTTCGGGCGGCCAACGACCGCAACGGTGAAGGCGAAACGCTCACCCATCTGGGGCTGGTACTGCTGAATCAGGGCGCCTTCGTGCGCGCTATCGAAATGCTTGATGCCAGCCTCGCCTTGCAGCGCGCGGGTGCGACAGTCAGCTTGGATCGCACTTACCAATACCTGGGTCTGCTCTACCTCGGCCTGCGTGACTACGACGAAGCCCGCGTGCATCTCTCTCGCGCGCTGCAGGAGGCGCGTCGATTGCCAGACCCGATGCGCGCCAGCGCGCCGCTCGGCAGTCTGGCGCGGATTGCCAATGATCAAGGCGAATTTCAGGCCGCACTCGACTACGCGGCCGAAGCACAAGCCATCTCGCAGCGCTTCGAAAGCACGCCGGGGTTGTCCTACAGCATGCTCGAGCGCGGCCGTGCCCTGCTTGGCCTTGATCGCTTGGATGAAGCACAACGCGCCTTGGAAGAATCCCGCGCGTTGAGCGAGTCGGTCGATCAGCACCGCACGGTAGCCGACGCCAACTTCACGCTGGGGCGGGTGGCACTCAAACAAGACAACCAGGTCGAAGCGCTGCGCCTGTTTGAGTCAGCAATTCCAAACTACGAAGCTGCGGGCGATGTGCCGCAGTTGCTCGATGCGTATCGGGCGATGGTGCCGCTACTGCGCAAGCAAGGCGAACTGGAACGCGCGATTGACCTCTCCGTCGCAGCACAAGCCTTGCTTGAGAAAATCAGTGGCCGCGAGTCAAGTCGGAGGATCGCCTTGATCGAATACCGCCATCAAGTCGAAGCCAGCGAACGGCGGATCATGGAACTCGCTCGCGAAAACGAGATCAACACCCTGCGACTCAGCCGCGAGCAAATGCGGCGAAACTTTGGCATCGGCATCATCGTCGGCCTGGTCGGCGTCGCTGCGGTACTGGGGTGGCTGTATCGACGCAGCCGGCGTATCGGTGCGAGCCTGGAGCAGAGCAACTCTGAACTGGTGGCCAGCCGCCGGGACTTGGCCGCAGTCAACCTCTCGCTGGCCGAAAAAGCGCAGGCCTTGCAGGTCGCTGCTACTTCCGATGCCTTGACCGGCATCGCCAATCGACGGCATGTGCATGACGTGCTCGACAAGATCGTCGCCTCCGCCAACAGCCATAGCCGACAGATGGCGGTCTTGATGATCGATGTGGACCGCTTCAAGTCGGTCAATGACCGCTTTGGACACGGCGTCGGCGATCATGTGCTGTGCCGGGTTGTGCAGTCGCTGCAGGCCTCGGTGCCCACGCAGGCCCTGCTGGGCCGTTTCGGCGGCGATGAGTTCTTACTGGTTCTCCCCGATTTCAGTCTCGCCCAAGCCCAGCATTTCGCCGAAAGCGCGCTGGCAGCGGTGCGCGACGGCCATGCGGCCGATGAGCCGGCAATCACCCTGAGCATCGGTATCGCCGCGCGTACTCGCAATGAAACCGCAGTTTCCAAGGAACTGATCGAGGCAGCCGACGACGCTCTGTACCGAGCCAAGGCTAATGGCCGTGATCGCGCCGAATGCGCCAATCGCAGTGAACCCAGCGACGACTGGGATTGAGCGCCGAGCGAACGACTTGACCAGCCAACCGCTCAGCCGCCGCCGATGGCCTGCACCAGCTCCACGGCATCGCCGGGTTGCAAGCGATGGCTGGCATGCAGGCTGCGCGGAACGATCTGCCGATTCACTTCGACCGCCAATCGACGTTCCAGCAAATCGAGATGTACGATCAGCTCGGCAATCGTCGGAGCCTGCTCGAATGAATGGGTGGCGCCATTAACCGTGAGTTGCATGCGAAATTGAATTGCCCGGCGAGGATGACCGCGCCTATTATCTGCGCTCATCGCGGGTGTAGCTCAATGGTAGAGCTGTAGCTTCCCAAGCTACTGACGAGGGTTCGATTCCCTTCACCCGCTCCATTGAACCCGCCCCAATGCAGCCTTTCCATTGAATCAGCGTCGCCGTTGCCTGGCTGTTTCTTCTCCTGCATCGCCGCTGTCTGCATCGCAGGAAACATAGAAACCATGCCGAAGGCCCCCGCGCGAAGCAAAGAGAGCGTCATCCTGCAGCCACGATTGGTGCTGGGGTGGCGCGAATGGCTGGGGCTTCCCACCCTTGGATTACCGTCGATCCGGAGCAAGATCGACAGCGGAGCGCGCAGTTCGGCATTGCATGTTGACAGTCTCGAAGTGATCACCGTCGGCAACACCGAGCGCGTGGCGTTTGCGCTTGATCCTGACAATGCCGGTACACCGGTGCGCTGCGAAGCCGACATTATTGATCGCCGACCGGTGACCGATTCTGGCGGTCACACCTGTGAGCGAATATTCATTCGCACCGATCTGCTGATTGCTGGCCACCTGTTGTCCATCGAGATCAACCTCACCAGTCGCCGCAACATGTTGTTCCCGATGTTGCTCGGCCGCACGGCGATGGCTGGTCGCTGCATTGTCGATCCCGCCGCTTCATTCCTTTTGGGCGAACGCCGTTCTTCGGAATCCTCCTCATGAAACTCGCCATCCTTTCGCGCAACAGCAAGCTGTATTCAACCCAGCGGCTGATGGAAGCCGCGCGCGCGCGCGGTCACAGCGTGCGCGTGTTGGATCCGCTGCGCTGTTACATGTGCATCGAGCCGAACGCATTTTCGATGCATTACAAAGGCAGGGAAATGTCGGACTACGACGCGGTGATTCCGCGCATCGGTGCGTCGGTCACCTTCTACGCCACCGCCGTGTTGCGGCAGCTGGAGATGATGACCGTCTACACCCCTAATCCGTCTGACGCGATCCTGCGCGCGCGCGACAAGCTGCGCTGCCATCAGATGTTGGCACGACAGGGTATCGGTCTGCCGCGCACCGTATTTGGCGACAATCCCGATGACACCGGCGACCTGCTGGCGATGCTCGGCAAGCCGCCGCACGTCATCAAGCTTAACGAAGGCACCCAAGGCGCTGGCGTGATTCTGGCGGAGCGCGCATCGGCGTCACAATCGGTGATCGAGGCCTTTCGCGGCCTGTATGCCAACTTCCTAGTGCAGGAGTTCATCGCCGAAGCCAAGGGCGCGGATATTCGCTGCTTCGTGGTTGGCTCAAAAGTGGTCGCTGCGATGCGCCGGCAGGCCAAGCGCGGCGAGTTCCGTTCCAACTTGCACCGCGGCGGCACCGCCAAAGGCATCGAGTTGGACGAAGTCGAAACCGAAACCGCAATCCGGGCTGCACGCGTGTTGGGATTAAACGTCGCCGGTGTCGATCTGTTGCGCTCCAGGCGCGGCCCCTTGGTGCTGGAGGTCAATTCCTCGCCCGGACTGGAAGGCATCGAGGCCGCGTCGGGTGAGGACGTGGCCGGTTCCATCATCGATTACATCGACACCCGCCTACGGCAAATCCGACGCCGCCTGAAGACCGCATAACCAAGCGCCGTTATCGGACGCCTGCGTAACGAAACACTTCGCCGAATTTAACAGGACTTTAATCGGCACCCGTGCAGCATTGCCCTATCGTCGAGCTGCTGGACACTCCTGAATTGGTATGCAGTTGGCGGTATTCGGGGCGGAAACTTTGACCCACGTGAGGCGCGTCCCCCCACTCGCCTCCGTGGGTTTTTTATTGCCTCGCTGTTGAGCGTCGAGGTCGCGACGATGGACACATCCCGTCCTTGCATGCGCCAGCAGCTGCTTGCCTGGGGTAGCAACCGTATAGTGATCGCCGGCCTCGGCTGGCACTGACGAGCCATGCACTGGCGCCGTAGCGAACGATTGACCATAGTCTGCCCCTGTCGCGACAGAGCGCAGGACTGAATTCCCCAACCCAAGGCTTGCCGGTGCCATGCGCATTCTGGTGATTGAAGACAACAGTGATATCGCCGCCAATCTTGGCGACTATCTGGAAGATCGCGGCCACACCGTCGACTTCGCCGCCGATGGGGTGACCGGTCTGCATTTGGCCGTCACCATGGAGTTCGACGCCATCGTGCTCGACCTCAATCTGCCCGGCATGGATGGCTTGGAGGTGTGTCGCCGCCTGCGTCAGGAAGCCCGCCGGCAAACGCCCGTGCTGATGCTTACCGCGCGTGATTCGCTGGAGCAGAAACTGGTTGGCTTCGAGTCCGGCGCTGACGACTACCTCGTCAAGCCCTTCGCCTTGCAGGAAGTCGAGGCGCGGCTGGCGGTGCTGGCGCGACGCGGTAAAGGTCCGGGGCCACGCGTGCTGATCGTTGCCGAGCTCGAGTTCAATCTCGACACCCTGGAAGTGCGTCGCGAGGGCCGTGCCATCACCCTGAACCCGACCGCACTGAAAATTCTGCAGGCGCTGATGGAAGCTTCGCCCTCGGTGGTCACCCGGCAGGAACTGGAAACGCGGGTCTGGGGTGAAGAACTGCCGGATAGCGACAGCTTGCGCGTGCACATTCACGGTTTGCGCGCCGCCGTCGACAAACCGTTTTCGCGCCTGTTGATCCAGACTCGCCACGGCATCGGCTACCGCCTCGCCGATCTCGATGCTGTATCGCCGTAAGCTCCGCACCCGCATAGTCATCTCGTTCCTGCTGTTGGGCTCCGGCCTGACGGTGTTGTTTGCGCTGGCCACGATTGGCCTGCGCGAGAAACTCGAAAGCGACCTGATCGGTGAGACCTTGCAGGAGAGCCTGCAAGACTATGCCGACGGCTTCTATCGTGACCCGACGGTTGAAGGCGGCGCGTTCGAGAAGATCATCGGCTATACGTTCAGCGCGCGGCGTTTTCCCAATGTGCGTCTCGAATGGCGTGACTTGCCCAATGGCGTCTACGACCTGGTCGAGGACGATGCTAATGGGCAGTCACAGTCCTACAAACTGGCCGTGCGCAAGGATAAGGACTACTGGTTTTTTCTGCGCTACGACACCGCTCAAGAACGCGAAAGCCAAAGTCGCTTGCAGTGGGCGCTGGTGGTGGCCGTGGCAGGATTCTCGCTGCTCTCATTCGTGCTTGGATTGTGGTCCTCACAGCGGGTCATGCGGCCGGTCGCCGACCTGCTGGCGCGTTTGCGCAACTACGCCGGCGAAGGTCAACCCGAACGCTTGGCGCCGCATTTTGCTGACGACGAGGTCGGTCAGTTGGCGGCAGCTCTCGATGCCTACGCCGAGCGCTTGACCGAGCTGGTGCAGCGCGACCGCGAGTTCAACTCCGATGTCAGCCACGAATTGCGCACACCCTTGGCGGTGATTCGAGGTGCCACCGAATTGTTGTTGGCGCAAACCGATCTGAGCGAGCGCAACCGCCAGCGGCTGGCGCGCATTGACCGCGCCTCGCAACAAAGCAACGACATCATTGCCGCGCTGCTGACCTTGTCACGCAACGAGCGCGGTCACGGCAGCGTCGACTTGCGCCGCTTGGTCGAGCAGCTGGTCGACGCCAATCGTTTGGCGCAGGGCAAACGCGCGATCACCGCCGTCGTCCACGGAGAGGAAGGGATCATCATCGATGCGCCCGAGGCCGTACTCTCGGTCGCCGCCGGCAATTTGATCGGCAATGCCTTCAAATACACCAACGAGGGCGAGGTGCGCGTCGACGTGTTCGCTGACCGTCTGGAAATTCGCGATTCGGGTGCCGGCATCAGCCGTGAAGAAGCCAGTCGCCTGTTCGAGCGCGGTTACCGTGGCCGCAGTGCAGAGGGCAGTCGCGGCGCAGGTATTGGCCTTGCCGTCGTCACCCGCCTGTGCGCGTTGTACGGCTGGACAGTGACCTTGGAACCACGCCCCGAGGGCGGTGCCCTGGCGACCTTGCGCTTTGTGCAGCGACCGCGGGTTGGGTGAACGTACCGCGCGAAAACTAGCGCTGCGACAACCACAAACACCCCGCCTGCTCGCGCAAACGAAAGCGTGCGATCGGGTCGAACGATTGCGCATCTGGCAATAACACCAACTCGGGAACGGACGCCGCAGTGGGCGGCGGCAAACCAGCCCACAGCCAATCGTCATTGGCTTCCGGAGCGCGCAGTTCAGCGGCTTGCGGCGCGGCGACAATCAATCCCTTCATCACGTTAATCACGGCTGATGCCGAGCGGCGGCCGGCGCTGGCCCAGTGGTACATGCCGGTCAACGCATTGACATTGCCGGTACCAATCGCCGCCAATACGTTGACACGCAAGGTTTCGGCATTCGGGCCAGGGCAACCCTCAGCCGCCAGCACAGGACCGGACTCCGCCTCGACGTCGAAGCCAGCAGCACCAGCGCGAAAAGGCGATTCAATCTCAGCAGCGGCCGGCTTGTCGCCAACCAGTCCCAAGTGTCGACAGGCACGGTCGGCGTATACCAGACCGCCGTCTGCATCGACACAGCGATACACGGTCTGCGCAGAAGCGGCACTCGTGCAGGCGAGCATCGTGCAGGCAAACAACAGGCAAACGGCAGCGGCGTGATTTCGGTTCACGCGGCGGAGTGTGCAACACGCTTACCCAACAGGAGCTGCAGCGGGCTTTCCATCAACGACAGAACCTCGATGGCACCGGCCTCGAAATCAGCGCAACCGCTCCACCACCGCCAAGGTTCCGCGAGCGCGGTTGAGCGTGTAGAAATGCAAACCCGGTGCACCGCCGTCGATCAAGCGTTGGCAAAGTTCTGCCACCACTTCGATACCAAAGGCGCGAATGGCATCGGCGTCGTCACCCATACTTTGCAGTCGCCGCGCGATCCAACGTGGAATCTCGGCGCCACACAACTCTGAAAAGCGCCGCAGTTGCGCATATTGGGTGATCGGCATGATGCCGGGCACCACCGGTGTTTCGATGCCACGTGCACGTAGATCGGCCACGAAGCGAAAGTACGCGTCGGCATTGTAGAAATACTGGGTAATCGCGCCGTCCGCACCGGCGCGCAGCTTGCCGATGAAATGCTCAAGATCCGCGCGCGCGTCTTCGGCCTGCGGGTGGGTTTCCGGATACGCCGCCACCTCCACGTGGAAGTGATCGCCATGCTGCTGCCGAATGAACGCAACCAACTCGCTGGCGTAACGCAACTCGCCAAACGTCGCCATTCCCGACGGCATGTCCCCGCGCAAGGCCACCACGCGCTTGCAGCCCATGTCGCGATAGCGCTGCAACAACGCGGCGATTTCCGCCCGCGTCCCGCCCATGCAGGACAGGTGCGGCGCCGCATCCAAGCCATGATCCTCACGCAACTGCCGCACCGTCTCTGGCGTGTAACTCAAGGTCGAACCGCCCGCCCCAAACGTCACCGACACATATTGCGGAGCCAACGCCTTGAACGCCGGCAACGCACGCTCCAACTGCGCCTGCTGCTCGCCGGTCTTCGGCGGAAAAAACTCGAACGAAAGCGGGATGCTGAGTGCGGCCATCGGCCTTAAGCTCCAGAAGCGGGCCGCGATTATATCTTTTCAAACGGATGAAGCGATGGATTGATGCAGGTTGGGTCAAAGCGCCGGATTCACTGCCTGCGTTGCGCATTCCAATGGTCGGCTCGGCGCACCGCAGCGGAGCAAGCTCCGCTCTACAAGAGCAATGGCGAAGCATGCATCGCTCCGCTATCGCCGCGCTTGCTCGGCTGTTTGTCGACAAGTCTCGCCGCAAACAACTCGCCACAAACAACACGGGTGCCCTCAGCCACCCGTGTTTGACTCGATGACTACCGCGCTAACTCAATAGCGCTAGTGGTCCGCCTTGTACGGGCCTTCAACCGGCACGCCGAGGTAAGCAGCCTGGTCGGCGGTGAGCGTGGTCAGGACCGTAGGGCGCAATAACCAACGGGCATTGCGCCGAATGACGTTGCAGCGACGTTGACCGCGTGCCGAACTATCGCCGCCGCGCATGGGTCGCGGGTGGCTTCGGTCAAGGCGCATCATCCATTCACCAGTCACGCTTGGGTTGTGTTGCCTGATCACATCCACTGCGTGATTGAGTTTCCCGAAGGTGGTTCCGACAAAACGGCGCAATGCCCGTTGGTTATTGCGCCCTACTGTGCTCGGATGCTGGTCAACACACCTCGCCGCAAACAAAACGCCACAAACAACACGGCTGCCCTCAGGCACCCGAGTTTGACTCTATGACTGGACACAACGGCGCAATGCCCGTTGGTTATTGCGCCCTACTGTGCTCGGCGGCTGGTCATACACCTCGCGGCAAACAACTCGCCACAAACAACACGGGTGCCGTTAGGCACCCGTGTTTGACTCGATGACTACCGCGCTAACTCAATAGCGGTAGTGGTCCGCCTTGTACGGGCCTTCAACCGGCACGCCGAGGTAAGCGGCCTGGTCGGCGGTGAGCGTGGTCAGCTTGACGCCGATTTGCTCCAGATGCAGACGCGCAACTTCTTCGTCGAGCTTCTTCGGCAAGCGATACACGGTGTTCTCGTAGTTGTCTTTGTTGGCCCACAGGTCAATCTGCGCCAGCGTTTGATTCGAGAACGAGTTCGACATCACGAAGGCCGGGTGGCCATGCGCGCAACCCAGATTCACCAAGCGGCCTTCGGCCAGCAAGTAGATGCTACGACCGCTGGCAAACGTGTAGCGGTCCACTTGCGGCTTGATGGTCTCTTTGGAGACGCCGGTCGCCGCGTTCAGACGGTCGACCTGGATCTCGTTGTCAAAGTGGCCGATGTTGCAGACGAGGGCATTGTTGTTCATGCCCTGCATGTGTTCCAGGGTGATGATGTCCTTGTTGCCGGTGGTGGTGACGAAGATGTTGCACTCGTGCAGCACGTCCTCGATGCGCTTGACCTCGAAACCTTCCATCGCCGCCTGCAGGGCGTTGATCGGATCGATCTCGGTGACGATGACGCGCGCGCCCTGATTGCGCAGGCTGTGCGCACTGCCCTTGCCAACGTCGCCATAACCGCAGACCAAGGCCGTCTTGCCGGAAATCATCAGATCGGTCGCGCGCTTGATGGCGTCGACCAGCGACTCGCGGCAGCCATACAGATTGTCGAACTTCGACTTGGTCACCGAGTCGTTGACGTTGATCGCTGGCACCAGCAACTTGCCCGCTTCCATCATCTGGTACAGACGATGCACGCCGGTGGTGGTCTCTTCCGACACGCCGCGCCAGTCGCGCGCCGCTGCCGTCCAAAAGCCAGGACGCTCAGTGCGGGTGCGCTTGAGCAGGTTCTTGATGACCTGCTCCTCATGGTTGGTGCCTGCGCTATCCACCCAGGTGTCACCCTTTTCCATGTCGACGCCTTTGTGGATCAGCAAGGTCGCGTCGCCACCGTCATCGACAATGAGCTCAGGCCCTTGGCCACCTGGGAAGGTCAGCATGTCGAGAGTGCAATCCCAATACTCTTCCAGCGTTTCGCCTTTCCACGCGAACACGGGCAAGCCAGCCGCGGCGATGGCAGCGGCGGCGTCGTCTTGGGTCGAGAAGATATTGCAGCTGGCCCAGCGCACCTTGGCGCCGAGTGCGGCCAATGTTTCGATCAACACTGCGGTTTCTTTGGTCATGTGCAGCGAGCCCGACAAGCGCACGCCAGCCAAAGGCTGCAAGGGCGCGTAGCGAGCACGGATTTGCATCAGGCCGGGCATTTCTTCCTCAGCCATGCGGATGCGCCGACGGCCAAGATCAGCCAGCGACATATCGCGCACTTTGTAGTCATGCATAGGCATGGGTTTAACGACAGCATTCATGGGTAATTCTCCGTAAGCGGATGAGTAATGCTTTGGCGGATGCCAAGGCGGGACATCGGGTTACGAGCGCCGTTGCGATGTAGCAACCCCCGCCGAGCCTGAGTTACGCGCATCCGAGGACAAACTCGGACGGGAACATGCAGCGCCCCTCGGTGGGGTAGACCTTCATGTTAGCCCGGCAATGATCCGCCGGGATGAAACCTGCGCGAAGACAGGCTTCGCGCAGCTTGCCGCAGCGACTGTGGCAGTCGCTGCGGCAATGACTCTTGCTTGCTTCAGACTTGCTTGCTTCAGACTTGCTTGCTTCAGACTTGCTTACTTCAAGCCGGCATCGGCTCGCAGCGCCTCGGCACGGTCCGTGCGCTCCCACGAGAACGACATCGCGGTCTGCTTCTCGCCGGCCGAGTTGGTGTACTCCACCTTCGCCGGACTACGTCCAAAGTGACCATACGATGCGGTGGTCTGATAGATCGGATGCACCAGATCCAGCATCTGCAAGATGCCGTAGGGCCGCAGATCAAAATGCCGACGGATCAACTTCTCGATCTTGTCATCGCTGATCTTGCCGGTGCCGAAAGTAGTCACTGAAATCGAGGTCGGTTCGGCCACACCAATGGCATAGCTGACCTGCACTTCGCAACTGTCAGCCAAGCCTGCCGCCACAATGTTCTTGGCGACGTAGCGCGCGGCATAGGCAGCCGAGCGGTCGACCTTGGACGGATCCTTGCCCGAGAATGCGCCACCACCATGACGTGCCCACCCGCCGTAAGTGTCGACGATGATCTTGCGGCCAGTCAGGCCGGCATCGCCCACGGGTCCACCAATCACAAACTTGCCGGTCGGGTTGATGTGGAACTTGGTGCCCTTATGCAGCCACTTGGCCGGCAGTACCGGCTTCAGAATGTGCTCACGCACGGCCTCAACCAGATCTTTCTGCTTGACGCTCGGATCGTGCTGGGTCGACAACACCACGGCATCGATGGCGACAGGCTTGCCGTTCTCGTAGCGTAAGGTGACCTGCGATTTCGCGTCCGGACGCAGCCACGGCAGCGGCGATTTTTTTGCCTTGCGCACCTTGGTCTGTTGCTCAACCAAGCGATGCGCCAAATGAATCGCCGCCGGCATGAACTCTTTCGTTTCGTTGGTGGCATAGCCAAACATCAGGCCTTGGTCGCCGGCGCCCTGCTCTTCCGGCTTTTTGCGGTCGACGCCCTGGTTAATGTCCGGCGACTGCTTGCCAATCAGATTCAACACGCCGCAGGTTGCGCCGTCAAAGCCGATGTCGGAGCTGTTGTAGCCAATATCCACGATCACTTTGCGGGTGATGCTCTCAAGATCCACCCAGGCTGACGTGGTGATCTCGCCGGCAACAATGGCAACGCCCGTCTTCACCAAGGTCTCGCAAGCGACGCGCGCGCGCGGGTCCTGCGCGATGATTGCGTCGAGCACGGCGTCGGAAATCTGGTCGGCGACCTTGTCCGGATGGCCTTCGCCCACTGACTCGGAAGTGAAGAGAAAGCTGCTCATTGCTGGACGTATCCTTTTATTCGCATGAAGGGATGGATAGAGGGCGCGCATCATACATTGCGCACGTGGCGGCTGCATGCCGCCAGCTCGCACACCGCCGATCAGGTCGGCTATTGTTCAGCCGCGATCAACCGGTCAATGGAACCCTACTTTACCAATGGACTCGTTAAGCCAGATCGTTCTTGGCGCCGCCGTCTGCGGAATCGTCAGCCGCCAGCCCCTGCGTCGAAGCCTGATCTACGGTGCTGCACTGGGCACCTTGCCTGATCTGGATGTATTCGTGCTTGGCCATCTCGACCCGGTTGAGCAGTTCGTCCGCCATCGCAGTTTCAGTCACTCGTTGTTCGTCCTGAGCGCAATCGCGCTGCCATTGGCGTGGCTGCTACGACGATGGGATGCATCCTTGCGCAACATGACTGCGCGGCGTTGGTCGCTGGCGGTGTGGCTGACCTTGGTCACGCATCCCTTGCTCGATGCCTGCACGGTCTACGGCACCCAGATCTGGTGGCCGTTGATGCCACCGCCGACGGCGTGGTCAAACGTGTTCATCATCGACCCGCTGTACACACTGCCTCTGTTGGCAGCGTGTGTGATCGCGTGGCGAAGCCAGCGGCGGGCCATGCCCGCGCTGGCAGTCGGATTGGTGACGGCACACGCGTATCTGCTGTTTGGGTTGATCGCAAAACAACACGTTGAGCGGCAGGTCATTTCGACACTGCAGGCGCGGGCAGCGTCCTATGACGTCGTGCTTGCTACGCCCGCGCCATTCACCACCTTGCTGTGGCGTGTGCTGGTGCGCACGCCTGACGGCCATTCCGAGGTTTGGTACTCGCTGCTGCGCGGCACCTCGCAACCGTTTGAATTGGTTCCTATCGGGCGTGACACGGCGTTGCGGGCAAGCTTGCCGGCGTTGCCGGCGCTTGCCACCTTGCAGTGGTTCAGCCGTGGCTATCTGAAAGCAGAGGTGGTGAACAACCGTTTGCGAGTTGCCGACCTGCGCATGGGCGCCGAACCCGACTACTTCTTTGCCTTTGAAATTGCCGAGCACGACGGATCCGGTTGGCATTCGATGACGCCCCAGCGGGTGGAGATGCAGCGGCCGCGCTTGGCACGCCTGAAACAAATCGTCGAGCGGCTCTAGCTCGAACGTTTCATGGATTGCACGCGTCTTCGCTCATCTGCTCGTCGAAATAGGGCCTTACGCAGTCGACCGATTGGCCCGACACGGTGCTGCCGACGGATTGTCATAAATTGCCACTGGCAAATTGGTTCAATCTGGCTATGCTGGATGTCGCGGAGAGCGACGGGACGAGACGATGAATTCGATTATCGGCCGACTTGAACTTGCAGGACCTGGACTCAACGAGGATGAGGCGGATTCGTTGCCGCCTTCAGCCAACGTATTGTCGATGCCGCGGCGCGCCGATGCGCCAGACTATGCCGGCATGCTGGCAGCCGTTCGCGCAGGCGACAGCGCCGCTGAAGCACGGCTGCTGCAGGCACTTACCCCTCCATTGAAGGTGGTGCTGAGGCATCGCGCCAAGCACGCGGAGGGCGTCGACGACCTCTGCCAGGACGCGCTGATTGCAGTTCTGCAGGCAGCCCGCCAGGGCCGCGTCAGCAACCCCGCTGCTTTGGTGGAATACGCGCTGCAAACCGCCCGCCAGTTGGCGATGAACGCTGAGCGCAAGCGCTCGCGCCGACAGACCACCAGCGTCGCCGAGATCGCAGAAACCGCCGATGATTCGCTACGTGAAATGGGCGAACTCATTGATGAGCAGCAGCAAACCGAGAAGCTGCGCAATTGCGTCGACAGCGTGCTCGCGTCAATGCCCAGCGACCGCGACCGGCAACTTCTGCACAGTTATTACCTGAACGAAACCTCATCGGCCGACATGCAGGCGCAGATGACCATGAACTCGCAGCAATTTGGCAAAGTGCTGCATCGCGCGCGCCAGCGTTTCAGCCAGATCTGGCAAGCGCTGAAGTACGACGCATCCAACGCCTAAGGCGGAGCCTGATATGACCACTTCAATTTCCAATGCTGACAACCTGCTCCTGCGTGCCTGGCGGCGCAACGAATTGGATGCCGTTGCTGTGGATGCCCTGGAGGCCCGGCTGTTTTTTGAGCCGGACTTGCTCGCCGCGGCGCAAAGCGATCAGCAATTGACACACGCGTTGGCGAGTGAACCCAGTGCGGAGTCAGCGCTTCCAGCCAGATCTGTGCGGCGTGCAAGCAAGCAACCATGGCCGCTACTGCTCGCCGCAGGCCTCGGTGCATTGGCCGTACTGCCCTTTGTAAATCAAGGCCCAGCCCCTACCGCTTTAGGCAATGTCGAGTGGGTCAGCGTCGATGTTCGCCGCGGCAGCGATAGCGAGGCTTTGCTAATCGCACCGAGCGCCACTGCGTCGCTGGTGGTGATCGAAATTCCGGCACCTGCCAACACCAGTGGACCATTTACCTTGAGCTTGGTCGCCGCGCCCGGCGGCGAGCGGCCAATCGTATTACACGGTTTGCTGGCCACCGATGGACGCCTCAGCCTCGCAGTTCCGCGAGACGCCCTCGCCGGCGGCGACTATCGCATCGAAGTCGCCACCGCCGAAGGCGTTGTGCCCGGTGAGGGTTTGCGTGTCCGCTATCGGCCCGCGACGCGCGACTAGCCGTCGCCGTCTGCCGGGTCGCCTTCGCCTTCGCCGAGCACGCCGATGAGATCCTCCAGCCACACTGCAAGTTTGGCGGTGAATGGAACCTCTTCATTCGCCGGGCTGAATTCGACCAGAGCTTGCGCGGGGGCGTCGGATTCCTCGGCCCGACCAGACATGGGGCTGGCAACCAGCAGCAGGCCTGCGCCGCACGCCAATAGCGATTTCTTGAAGCCATGAGCTACGGACTGTCGTGCTTGCGCCGATGCCAACAACTCAGCGTCGAAGAACAGCCGGGTCTCGATGCCGCGCGCTTGCCGTTCTTGACTTGAATTGCGATGAAGCTGACCGAGCAACGCAAGCTCATGTTGGCGACGAGCCGACACGGACGAGCGAAAAATACGAACTACCGAACGGATGTAGGTGAACATGGCCCTGTCTCCAGAAATGCCGCGCCAAATTGGCTAGGCTTCAGGAGTACAAGTGTCACGACAGGGTGATGTTTCGCACCTGGCGGGTTCAGGCGATCTTAGGCAGGTCCGTTTGACGCGGTTATTTTGCGTCGGCTGAGGGCCCACTTCGAAGCAGAAACCATCCCGCCCAGTGCGTGGGGTGACGACCAAAGGGCGTTTGCCGAAGCGCCAACACGGCACCCTTCAAAGCGGACTCGGGTGCCTGCGGTGTCGCCGACAGGCGGCGGTGGAACTCCACCGCAAACACCTTCGCGACGCGGTCTGACACCGGCCAACGTGTCGCCACCACCGCGCCTGCGCCCGCGTCGATCAAGCTGCCCGCGACACCGCCTATTCCCAACGAACGACCCGACGTGCTCGCCGCCGTGTCGCAGGCACCAAGCACGACCAACTCAGCCGCCACCGGCATGCGACGCAAACGCAGCGCACTTAAGAAATCTGGCACTCCCTGCGAATCTGCCAGCCATAGGCCCGCATCCTCGATTCGACCGCCGTCGCCACGCCCATGCGCAGCCAGATGCACCAGCGCCGCAGGATCGGCCAACGCCACGGCCAAGTCCGTCCGTGTCATTGCGCTGCTCTTTTGTTGCCTTAATTGCGGCCATAACGCGCTGACCTCAGCCAACTCGCGAGTACTCGCCGCAAGTGCGGGCAAACCGCTGACCGAGCCGGTCGTCGCCGCGCCCAGATACAACCCCGAAAATGGCCTGATTTGCTGTGGCCGTAACGATTGCATCACCACCAACTCAGTTGTCTGAACCAGCAATGTGCCGGGATCGCCAGGTGCCGACAGCAAACCCCAGGGCAGGGTCGCCAAACTGCCGTCGAGAACCAACAGCAAACGCTTAGGCGGAGTTCGGAACAAGCTGGACCATTGGATCGCTTTGGCGATCGCGGTGACCTGCAAATCAATGGCATCACGCGAGCCATGCGCATCCTGCAACAAGCGTTGCAGCGCGCGCGCCGAGGCATTGATCGCTGCGGCGTCGAGGTCACCACGCCAACGCCAGCCGAGCTGGTCAAAGGTCATCGCACCTGCTTGAGCAGCGCCAACGACCAGATAGAGCAGGCTTTCGCCTTGGCTGACGCCAAACGGGGCCTTCGCCGCCGCGCCAGCAGGAAAGCGCCACTCCAATGCAGAGCTGACTGGCTTGGCTTCGCGCGCGGTCAGCCGCAACAACAAGCGCTCGCGTTCGGGTGAATTTTCTGTCTGGCTGATATCTGCATCGGCAAGCACACGCTCCAACTCGATCAAAGTGTTGTTGTCGGCCTCAATAGCGAACGGTTGTTGCTCGACTGCTCGAAGTAACTCAAGTCCGGCCAAGCTGGAGCGCGCGACCTGCGGATCGAGCGGGCCACTTTCCAATTGCCAAAGCGGGGCGGCGGCAAAGCGCTTCAGCTTGCTGAGCAGCGCGTTGCGGAGTGCAGGGCTGCGCACGTTGGCTGCAACCGTTATCCCTCGCTCAACCGCGAGTGTGGCCAAGTCGAGTGCGCTTCGATTGTTACCACTACTCACGCGCGCGGCGTACAGCGGCTCGGCGAGCTCGAGAAACAACGTGAGATCGCCCTTGGCTAAAGCCTGCTCGGCCGCAGGCTGCAGGGTGCGCTCGGCGTCAAATTGCGGTGTCTGGTCGCCCAGCCGCAGGTGCAATGCATCGAGTCGCATTTGATTACGCCACTGCAATGCGTGTGCTGATTCGGCCAGTCGCTTCAGCGTGTCACGCGCTGCTGCTGGTCGACCAGCAGCAAGCTCAATATCAGCGCGTTGCAACATCGCAACCGCATAGGCCGACTGGCTTGGGTCGCTCGCCAGTTGTGTGGTGGCGTGATCGAGCAGGTTCAGAGACGCCGTGAAGTCAGCTCGTCTGGCAGCCAGCCTTGCCAGCGAGACTTCGATATCCGCGACTGCATCAGCATCGCCTCGTTGCTGCGCACTGAGCAGCGAAGCGCGGAAGAAGTATTCGGCACGCGCCGGCTCCTGCGCAAGCTCATAGGTCTGAGCGATCTGGCGCTCGGCGCGTGCGATTTCGTCGAAACGTCCCAACCGTCGATGCAAGCTCAAGGCATCATCGAGCAACATCAAAGCGCGCTCGAACTTGCCGTTCCAGCGTGCCAGCAGCGCTTGGACCAGCCAGACACGTGCTGCCAGCAACTCGTTATCGCTTCGCTTGGCCAGCGAAGCGGCCAACTCCAATTCCCGGTGCGCTTCTTCATACTGCCCGTCGAACAACAACGCGGTTGCAAGGGAATTACGCGCGCCCGCCTCTGAAGATAAATCACCCATTGCCGCAAACCGCGTGATCGTCATCCGATAGCAACTGGCCGCTGCGGCAGCGTCGCCACCCGTACGCAGCAAAATGCAACGAGAATTCGCGGCCCGTGCCGAAAGGTCGGTCAGTTCGAGCCGCTCGGCCTCGGCGATCACCTGCACATAGATTTCATCGGCACCAGGCGCGCCTCGACCGAGCATGGCACCACCGATCTCAGCCAACGCAAACGTCTGCCGAATCGCATCACCGCTCACTGAGGCATCTTGCATGGCCAGCCGCGACCAAGCGATCTGCTCCGAACTCAAGCCACCCCAGGACGCCAACTGGGCCAGCTGCAATAGCGTCCACAGCCGGCCAGGCGACGAGCTTTCGGAGTACCAAAGCTCCCTCCAGGCTTCGACCAGCGCCTCAAAAGCGGCGAGCTCATCGCCGTTGGCGTTGACGGCAGCAATCCGATCGGCGATCCGCGTGCGTCGCTGCAGTGACTGCACAGCTCGACTTTCGCTGTCATCCAGACAGGTAATCACGGCCCGCAATCTGGCCCAGGCAAAGTGTTTGGCGACGCGCAGGTCAAGCGTAACTGCGCCGTGCATATCACTACGCACGGCCAAGGGTTCGGTCGCATAGCCCCAAGGATCGGAATTGATCCAGGTCTGCTTGGCTGCATCGGCCGCGATGCGGAGATCGATGCCATGTTCGTGCAGCTCGATCAAATACGGTCGATTCGCGGCCAGGCCGCTGACCCTCAGCGCAGATCCAGCGACGCTCACAACCGTTGACGATGCTTCCGCGCAGCCAACAACCGCCGTGGTGATCGGCAACGCACCAACTGGGTTTACGCGCGCATGCAGTGCGCCACCCAAGAGCAGGCACAACCAGAACCATCGCATACCCTGATGATGGCCCATCTGCTGCGCAGGTAGCGAGTGCCACTTTTTCGCCGCGATGCCGCTGGCTCTGCGATCACCGAATTGCGCCTATCGGCACTTTGGATCGGGTTCTACGGGATCTGGCTCAGCAGCCTCGGCAGAAAGTGCATCGACCGCCCGAATGAGTTCGCGCAGGCTGAGTGAATTGACGCTCGCCACCCCATTGGTACCGAGCTCGCCGGGTGGATTGCCCAGCATCGCTTGCCCACTTCGCGAGCCAGCGCTTGCTAACAGCTGTGGCGTCTGTACCTGCTGGGTCGGCAATGCACTGCGAACTGCATCGAGAAAACGCGCAGGTAGCCAGTGCTCATTGATCGCTCTGGGCAAATGCCGAAGCGCGGCCAAGCTGAATTGGCCGCCAGCCGCAGATTCGAAGGCGAACTCGCCTTTGCTGGCCGCAGCCACATGCACCCATTGCGAAGCAGGCCGCAGCGCACCCAACGTTGGCGGGCTGCGCAGGCCCTGCAACGGCGACTTCCGGGCAGCCATTGCAGCAATCGGCTGCGAGGCTAGCGGCAGATAGCGCCGACGCAGGCCTGCCGCTTGTCCTTCGCGATACGGGATCCGTGCAGCGTTTTCCCGTTCGGAATCTGTCACCGGGTACACCGAAGAGCCCGGATGCGAACAGTCAAAAAACAGGGTGATCCTGACTCTGTCTGCATGTGGCAAGAGCATTGCTGCCAAATCCGCATGTGAAATGCAGCCCGCGCTCAGGTAATCAAACGGCACCAGAGCCGACAACAGGCGATCATTGGCTTTTGCGCTTGGGTCAGGCAGTTGGGTCGCGTGGCCCGCAAACTGGATGACCGCTTCACTGCCATCTTCGGCTGCTGCCAGCAAATCGCTAATGGCAGCTTGGATTCGGTCGCGGGTGGCGTTGCGATCCTGCAACATCAGGACCTCGAACCCCGACTCGGCAAGCGCGCGTGCCCAACGATCCGCGTCGTCGGCACCGGCCTGCAATGGCGCCGCTGCATAAGCGTCGATGCCAATACACAGGGCACTTCTTGCCCGTGCGCGAGGGAGAGATTGCACCGGGCCGTCATCGCTTGCGCGCCGGCGTCGCGGCGCGGGTTCGGCCGCCAATGTCGTCATCGCCACTCACCAACGATGCAAGACCGGCTTGGCCTCGCCGTCAGGAATGGGCCACCGCTCAAGCAGCAACGCACCGCAAAGCAGCAATGGCGACCCGCTCCGATTTCAAGTTCCTTCATTCCAACCCCAACAAGCTGGCCAAATTGCGCGCGCAATCGGGTCCGTTACTGGGTAAGTGTCACCAGAGGGCAAGAATTCGCACCCCATTCGAAAATGGATTCCATCGTCCCCGTGTGAGATCCGCAAAATCAGGCACACCGACAGGTGCGGCTGGCGTTGGAAATGTGCGCTGCATCGTCCTCCGCGACGCCGCGTTGAACGCTCTGCCTCTCGCAAGCCCCCGCTTTTCGCAAGCCAAGGAAACCCCGCGACCGATCCGCGCGCATGCTGCGAAGTCAGTACGCCGCGTTATGCACCGTTTGTACCGAGCGACCACTGGGGTCCAGCACGTTTTTCAGCGACGCGTCCCACTCCAGCGCGGCGGCTGTTGAGCAAGCCACGGAGGGGCCACCGGGGACGCATTCAGCGGCCCAAGCCTGCGGATAGTGACGGTGGAACAGATCCCGATACAGGTACGCCTCTTTGGTTTGCGGCGTGTTGTAGGGAAACCGAAAGCGCGCGCTGGCCAATTGCTGATCGCTGACTTGAGCATTGGCGTGTGCTTTCAACGAGTCGATCCATGCATAGCCGACCCCGTCGGAAAACTGCTCCTTCTGCCGCCACAACACGCTGTCGGGCAAGTAACCGGCGAACGCTTCGCGAAGAAACTGCTTCTCGATCCGATCGCGTTGTTTGCCGGACAGCTTGACCTCGGGATCGAGCCCCATCGCCACATCGATGAAGCGGCGATCCAGAAAAGGAACTCTCGCCTCCACCCCCCAGGCCGCCATCGACTTGTTGGCTCGCAGACAATCAAACAGGTGCAACGCATCGAGTTTGCGCACGGTTTCTTCGTGCAAGGCCTCGGCATTGGGCGCCTTGTGAAAGTACAGATAGCCGCCGAACAGCTCATCGGAACCCTCTCCCGACAACACCATCTTGATGCCCATCGCGCGGATACGCCGCGCCATCAAATACATCGGCGTGGAGGCGCGAATGGTGGTGACGTCATAGGTCTCTAGGTGGTAGATGACGTCGGCCAGCGCGTCGATGCCTTCCTGCACGGTGAAGTGCAACTCGTGATGCACGGTGCCGATGTGCGCGGCCACTGCGCGTGCGGCCTTCAAGTCCGGCGACTCCAGCAGACCCACCGCAAAACTGTGCAGTTGTGGCCACCACGCTTCCGTCTTTTCGTCTTCTTCGACGCGGCGGCCCGCGTACTTCTTGGCAATTGCTGCCACCAGCGACGAGTCCAGCCCGCCGGAGAGCAGCACGCCGTAAGGCACGTCGCTCATCATGTGACTCTTCACCGCCGCTTCAAACGCGGCCCGCAAAGCAGCGTGATTGCGGCTGCCGCCGGTCACATCGGCGAACTCGCGCCATTGCGGTCGATAATAAAGGCTGGGTTGCGCATCGCCCGAACGCCAGTAGTGGCCGGGCGGAAATTCGCGGGCATCGGTACAAACGCCGGCCAGCGCTTTCAACTCGGAGGCGACATACAGCGTGCCGTCCTGATCGTGGCCGTAATACAAGGGAATGATGCCGATTGGATCGCGAGCGATCAGCCAGCGATGTGCGGCGGCATCCCACAACACAAAGGCGAACATGCCTTCCAGGCGATTCAAGAACTCATCGATCTGGGCCGCGCCGCCCGCTTGCCGATACAGCGGCAGGATGACTTCACAGTCGGAATGGGTCGCAAAGGCGTAGCCAGCTTCAAGCTCGGCACGCAGCGCGCGATGGTTGTAAATCTCGCCGTTCACGGCCAGCACTTGCCCGCCGTCCGGGCTGATCAGCGGTTGCGCGCCAGAGTCGACCCCGACGATCGCCAACCGTTCGTGGACCAGAATGGCGTGTTCGTCGGCGTAGATGCCCGACCAATCCGGTCCGCGGTGGCGCATTTTTCGCGATTGCGTCAGCGCTTGTGCACGCAGGATGGAGGCGTCAGAACGGAGGTCGAGCAGACCAAGAATCGAGCACATTTGGGACCGGGAAAAGGCAGGCGAAAGACCGATTCTGGCAGGTTTTATCGCCGATGGTGCACTGCGGCAAGCGCGGCCTCAATCCTCAGGTGACCGCCAGCCAAAGCCACTCCAGTGCCTCGCTGGTAACGCCCGCCAAGGAGGCAGTCAAGCCGATACTCAAGCCCCAAACGATCAACAGCAGAGCGCCATCGCGTTCGATCAGCGCAAATGCAAAGCCCATCACCAGCAAACCCAAGGGATAGTTGGTCAACGGAATCGGCAAGGCCAAAATCAGGCCCAAGGCCAGCAGCATCACGCCCGTGGTCAGATTGCCAAAGATACCGGTGAACAAAATTTCGATTCGCGGTCGGCTGAGATGCTCCAAACGTCGCATCCACGGTGCCATGCGAGCAATGAACCGAGCAAAGGTCTGCCGCGAGAACGACCGAGCACGCAGCTTTTGCGGCATCCAAGGATTGCGCAGCCGCAGTATCAACTGTAGGCCCAGCACACAAACCAGGGGACCCACCACCGCGCCCACGCCGAGCGGGATCGGCAGCATCGCGGGCAGCACCACCGCCAGCAACATGACGCCAAAAGCGCGCCGGTTAAATGCCCCCAGCAACTCCTCGAGAACCAAGGGCTCGCTGGTCTGGCGCTCGGCAATGGTGGTCAAGAGTTCGCTGGTACGGGGCGCGGTCGAGGTCATTCGGTCAGCAGTTTAGCCCGGACTTTTCATGAATCGCGCACGCCCTCGCTTGTCTTCCGACCGCGCAGTGAGTTCTCTGCAGGTGACGGAGTGGCCCGGCACCTCGCTGCGTCAAAGAATCCGCTTTGCGATCAGTAGTCTGCGCGATCTTCGTGTGCATTCAGTGAAGCCGGGGGTAGACTCGCGTCGAGTAAGCACGAACGGCTGCCGTTCACATTGACGATCCGAGCGCCGTGCGGGCGAGGGCGAAAACAAGAGCCACAGGCAAACCCGCGTCTGGCAGCATACTTACGCATCTGGTCAGTCAACTCGCGACCGTTGCGCTGACAAGGCGCGGTCATTCTGCCTGTTATATTTCTGCAAAATAACTGTAGTAATGTCGGCAACGCTGCCTCGACAGGCGGCTGCACCGCCCTTTTTCGCCCCTGGCAACTATCGAAACCTCTATGCGCTCTTCCTTGATCTTCCCGCTTGCGCTTGCCCTTGTCTCAACTTCCGGCTGTGGTCCTGCAACCGAAGGCAATGCGCCTGCGCCGGCGCGTGCCGCCGAGGTTCCCGTCATCCAGATTGATGGCTCGAGCACCGTTTATCCCATCACCGAAGCGGTGGCTGAAGAGTTCCAAATCGCCACCAAGGTGCGAGTGACGGTGGGGGTGTCCGGCACCGGTGGGGGCTTCAAGAAGTTCTGTCGCGGTGAAACCTCCATTGCGAATGCATCACGACCCATTTTGACCGAAGAAATCGCCGCCTGCGCCGCCTCAGGTGTTAAGTTCATCGAGTTGCCGGTGGCATTTGATGCGTTGACGGTAACCGTCAATCCGGCCAACACCTGGCTTGAGTCCATCACCATCGCTGAGCTGAAGACGATCTGGCAGCCGCAAGCTCAAGACACGGTGATGAACTGGAAACAGGTCAACCCAGCCTGGCCCGACCAGCCGCTCAAGCTGTTTGGTGCGGGCGCCGATTCCGGCACCTTTGATTACTTTACCGAGGCCGTAGTCGGCAAGGCAAAATCCAGTCGCGGCGATTTCACTGCCAGCGAGGACGACAACGTATTGGTGACTGGGGTTGCCAACGATGTGAACTCGCTGGGATTCTTTGGTTACGCCTATTACCGCGAAAACAAGGACAAACTGCGCGCATTGCCAGTGCGTGAGTTGGCGGATTCGGCGGCCGTATTGCCGTCACTGGAAACCGTTCTGGATGGCAGCTACCGGCCCTTGGCGCGCCCCGTGTTTGTTTATGTCAATGCGGAACATGCAAAGGCACGCCCCGAAATCACCCAGTTCGTGAAGTTCTATCTGCAAGAAGCACAAGCCTTGATCACCGAGGTTGGCTATATCCCGTTGTCCGACGCGGCTTACGAACTGGCGCTCAGCCGACTCAGCGGCAGCCAGACCGGTACCGTCTTCGAAGGCCACTCTGAGGTAGGCGTGCACGTCGAAGATCTGCTGCGACGGCAGCCTAAGTAGGATCGTCGCCTGCATCGACAAGGAAGCTTGGTATGGCACCGGTACAGTCGGCACGACCGCGGCGCGATTTGCGCGTGCGGCGCTTCAAACGCAGCTCGGAAACCATCATCGAATCGCTGCTGCTTTTGGCGGCCCTGTCGGCGGTGGCGATCACGGCGGCCATCGTCGGCATCCTGGTTTACGAATCAAGTGCGTTTTTTGCCCATGTGCCGCTGTGGACGTTCCTCACCGACACCCAATGGACACCGCTGTTTGAAAATCCGCGTTACGGCATCATGCCGTTGCTGGCAGGCACCCTGACCACCAGCTTTGTCGCGCTCGCCTTCGCTATACCGATGGGCACCATCGCCGCCGTTTACCTCAGCGAGTTCGCCAAACCGGCGGTGCGCGAAGCTGTCAAACCGGTGCTGGAACTGATCAGCGGCGTGCCGACCGTGGTGTTCGGTTATTTCGCCCTGCTGTTCGTCACCCCAATGCTGCAAAAGATCATTCCGGGTCTGCCCGGCTTCAATATGCTGGGGCCGGGGCTGGTGATCGGCATCATGATCGTGCCCTATATCGCCAGCTTGTCCGAAGACGCGATGCGGGCGGTGCCCATGCATTTTCGAGAAGCCAGCTTTGCGATGGGTGCCAGCCGCTTCCAGACCGCCATGCGCGTAGTGGTGCCGGCGGCACTCTCGGGCATCGTTGCCTCTTACATCCTAGCGGTATCGCGTGCGGTCGGCGAAACCATGGTGGTGGCGATTGCCGCTGGGCAGCAACCGAATCTCACCTTCGATCCCACCGAAGCGGCGGCTACCATCACCGCCTTCATCGTGCAGGTGGCGATGGGTGACTTGCCGCACGGCTCGATCGGCTATCAAAGCATTTTCGCCGCCGGCTTGACCCTGTTCCTGCTGACCTTGATCTTCAACGTGCTGGGCTACGTGATCCGCAAGCGTTATCGGGAGGCGTACTGATGGCACTTCAGACTGAGCAGATCCGGGTTCTGATTGCGCGCCACAAACTGCGTGATGTCTGCTTTGATTTGCTTGGCATGTTCGTCCTGATGATCGCCTTGCTGGTGCTTGCCGCCCTGTTTGTGCAGCTGGCGATCGATGGTTTTGAGCGATTGAATTACGACTTCTTCAGCAACTTCCCATCGCGGCGTGCCGCCCGCGCCGGTATTCTCTCGGCGTGGGTGGGCAGCATCCTGGTGATGCTGGTGACCGCGATGGCCGCTGTACCTGTGGGGGTTGCGGCGGGGCTGTGGCTGGAAGAATACGCGCCACGCAATTGGCTGGCGGAAGTCATCGAGATCAACGTCACCAATCTGGCCGGCGTGCCCTCGATCATCTACGGCCTGCTGGCGCTTGGCCTGCTCGTGTATCAGATGGGGCTTGGTCAGAGCGTGCTGACGGCTGGTCTCACTCTGGCAATGATGATCCTGCCGGTAGTGATCGTAGCCACCCGCGAGGCCATCCGAGCAGTACCGCAGACCATCCGTGAGGCCGCTTACGGACTTGGTGCCACGCGCTGGCAAGTCACCCGCGACCACGTGCTGCCCTACTCGCTGGCCGGCGTGTTGACCGGCGTTATCATCGGTCTGTCGCGCGCCATTGGTGAGACCGCGCCGATCATCACGATTGGCGCCCTGACCTTTATCGCATTCCTGCCGCCCGCGCCCATCACGGCCACCGCGCCCTTCGTCAATTTCGACTGGCTGTTCTCGCCGTTCACGGTCATGCCCATTCAAATGTTCAACTGGGTCTCGCGCCCAGATGCAGCCTTCCATGTCAGTGCCGCGGCGGCTGGCGTCGTGTTGGTGGCGATGACCCTGACCATGAACAGCCTCGCAATCTGGCTGCGTTTTCGCGCGCGCAAGCGCATCAAGTGGTGAATTCGATGCCCGTCAACACCCCGCCGGCCGCCAAGGCCGAGGTTCGCGACTTGAGCTTCTTTTACGGTGACTTTGCGGCGTTGAAAAACGTCAGCTTGGACGTCGCTGAGCACGAAGTTACCGCCCTGATCGGCCCGTCCGGCTGCGGCAAGTCGACCATGCTGCGTTGCTTCAACCGCATGCACGACTTGTATCCCGGCAGTCGCTATGCGGGCGAAATTCGCCTGCAACCGGACAACGTCAATTTGCTGGGCAAAGACATCGATCCGGTCGAGACTCGCATCCGCATTGGCATGGTGTTCCAGAAGCCTAATCCGTTTCCGAAGACGATCTTCGAGAACGTCGCCTATGGTTTGCGCATCCTCGGCGAGAAGCGACGCTCGACCATCGCCGACAAAGTGGAAAAGTCACTGCGCGATGCCGCCTTGTGGGACGAAGTGAAAGATCGTCTCGACCATTTGGCAACCAGCCTGTCGGGTGGTCAGCAACAGCGATTGTGCATCGCCCGCACGCTGGCTACCGAGCCGGAAATCGTACTGTTCGACGAGCCGACTTCGGCGCTGGATCCGATCGCCACCGCCAGCATTGAAGAGCTGATCATTGAACTGAAGAAGCAGGTGACGGTCCTAATCGTTACCCACAACATGCAGCAAGCGGGACGCATCTCACGCTACACCGCATTCATGTACCTTGGTGAGCTGGTGGAATTTGGCGAGACCGAAAAGATCTTTACCCGGCCGACCAAACAGCAGACCGAAAACTACATCACCGGCCGCTTCGGCTAAAGCTGGCAAGGACCTGCCTCATGTCGACCCCAAACACCGCCCATACCATCAAGAAGTTTGACGAAGAACTCGCCACCTTGCGAGACCTCGTCCTGCGCATGGGCGGAATGGTTGAAGAGCAAGTCCGCCGCAGCTTGGTAGTGCTGGAGCGCGGCGACTCCGAAGCAGCCCGCGAACTGGTCCTGCGCGATCGCGAAATCGACGCGATCGAACTGCGCGCCGATGAAGAGATCGCGCAACTACTGGCCTTGCGCAGCCCCTTGGGCGTCGATTTGCGCACGGTCCTTGCGTTCTCAAAAACGGTGACCGACCTGGAACGCGTTGGCGACGAGGCCAAGAAGATTGCCCGCAGTTGCGAGCACTCGCCGGAGCTCAGCGCCGATCTGCCCCGGCAGCCTTACATGGCCGACCTGCAAGCCATGGGCAGCCTCGCCGCCGAGCAGTTGAATGGCGCTCTGGATGCGTTGGTTAGGTTGGACGTAGACCGCGCGGCGGAAATCAAACGCTCCGACAAGCGCTTGGACCAAGCCTTTGATTCCACCCTCGCCAACATCATCAGACACATCATGGCCGAGCCCGCCACGGCGCCACTCGCGGTCCAAGGAATCTTTGCCGCTCGCGCGCTGGAGCGCATCGGCGATCACGCCAAGAACATTACCCAGTACGTGGTGTATCTGGTTCAGGGGCGTGATATTCGACATCCTAAGGCGAATCCTAGGATGCAGGAGTAGTAGGGTCGGGTTCGCTCGTCATTCCGGCGAAAGACGGAATCCAGCTTTTCCCGCTTCACTCACCAGTAACTTGCTTCTCGGCAAGGTTTCGTGCGACTAAGCGGTGGCCGAGCGAAGCGAAGGCCGGGGCGACGCCACGGAGTGGACGAAACCTTGCCTTGAAGCAAAGTCAGGCGAGAGAAGCCAGAAGCACTGGATACCGGTCTACCCCGGAATGACAACCCAATCTCAACCCGCCAACGGCGAAAAACAACCACCCACTACAAGCGTTGCACCCCATGCACCACCCCCAACCGACGAATCCTTCGAATCACGTCGGCCAGGTGTTTACGGTGTTTCACTTCGATGTTGAAGTGCATCACGGCCATGCGCAGGTCGCGTTCCTTGTACTCGACGTTGTCGATGTTGGCGGCGGCCTCAGCTATGGCGGTGGCTACTTTGGCAAGGACACCGGGATGATTTTCCACTTCGACGCGCAAGCCCGCGCCGTAATCGCCCTGCACGTTGCGATCCCAACCGATCTGCACCCAACGTTCGGGTGTTTTGCGCAACTCGACAACATTGGCGCATTCCAAGCGATGTACCTCGATGCCTTTGCCCGCAGACAGGTAACCCATGATGTCGTCGCCGGGCAGCGGGAAGCAGCACTTGGCAAAGTTCAGCACGCCGCGTTCGCTGCCGCTGATCTGGATTTTCTCGGAACTCGGCGCGCGCGTGGTAGCGGGCGCGCTGGCATCCCGCTTGCGGTCAAGCAGAGCCTCGGCGACTTGCTGCGGCATACGGTTGCCAAGCGCGATCTCAGCGAGCAGTTCCTCTAGCCGCTGCAGGTGGTAATGGTTGAGATACTTCTTCAGCCGCGCCGCCGGCACGGCATCAAGCGAGCTCTCGAGATCTTCCAGCGCGCGATCAAGCATGCGATGTCCAAGGCCAACCGCGTCCTCGTGCTGCAAGCGCTTCAAGAAATGGCGTATCGATGTGCGCGCCTTGCTGGAAGCAACAAACTCCAGCCAAGCGGGGCTGGGCACCGCAGAAGGCGCGGTGATGATTTCCACCGACTGACCGCTTGCCAATTGGGTCCGTAATGGCACCAGCTTCTTGTCGACGCGCGCGGCAACCGCGTGATCGCCAACATCGGTATGCACGGCGTACGCAAAATCCAGCGCGGTGCCATTGCGTGGCAGCGCAAGAATGTCGCCCTTCGGGGTGAACAGGTAGACCTCGTCCGGGAACAGGTCGACCTTGACGTTCTCCAGAAACTCCATCGATGAGCCCGCGACCCGCTGGCTTTCCAACAGCCCGGTCAACCAGTCGTTGGCGCGCATCTGCGCATTGCTGACGCTGCGCTCGCCACTCTTGTACATCCAGTGCGCGGCAATTCCACGCTCAGCCAACTGGTCCATTTCCTCGGTGCGAATCTGCACCTCGATAGGTGAACCGAACGGGCTGAACAACACCGTGTGCAAGGACTGATAGCCGTTGGCCTTGGGGATCGCGATGAAATCGCGAAAGCGTGCATCCAGCGGCTTGTACAAAGAATGCACGGCACCCAGCGCGTGGTAGCACAACATGCTTTGGCCGACGACGACGCGAAAGCCGAACACGTCCATCACTTGATCGAAACTTTTGTGCTCGCCGCGCATCTTCATATAGATGCTGTAGGGCGACTTCACCCGACCGACCAGACGATGGGTCAGGCGCTCACTGGCGAGCCTATGCGATATCGCCGCTTCAATCGTCGCCATAGCCTCACGACGCAGCACCGGCTGCGCTTGGATGCGCTTGTGGATCACCGCATGCCGATGTGGATACAACGCTTGGAAGCCCAGATCCTGTAGCTCGCTCTTGATTCGATTCATGCCCAGGCGCTGCGCAATCGGGGCATAGATTTCCAGAGTTTCTTTGGCGATCCGGCGCCGCGACTCGGCCGCCATCGCGCCGATAGTGCGCATGTTGTGCAAGCGATCCGCCAGCTTAATCAGGATGACCCGCAGATCACGCGCCATCGCCAGCAGCATCTTGCGAAAACTTTCCGCTGCCGCTTCATAGCGGTCAGCGAATTCAATTTTTTCGAGCTTGGTGACGCCGTCGACCAGCTCCGCGACCGATTGGCCAAACTCACTGACCAAGGCCGCACGCGGCAGCTTGGTGTCTTCCAAAGTGTCGTGCAGGATCGCCGCGCACAGACTCTCAACATCCAGGCGAAGCTCAGCGAGAATTCCGGCGACCGCCAGCGGATGGGTGATGTAGGGCTCACCGCTGCGGCGGGTCTGTCCATCGTGTGCCGCCGCACCAATCAGATAGGCGCGCCGAACCCGCTCAACTTGCTCAGGCAGCAGATAGTCGGCGACCACCGCCAGCAACACACCCGCTTCGACCGGACAGGGGTCAAGCAGCGGGATGGCGGGATCAATCGCGAGTGCGGTGGCAGGCATCCAAGAAGCGTACGCAGGCGGATGCCTGCCGGCAATCGCCAATGCCGTCTGCGCCATGAATGAAAAAGCCGGCGTTACGCCGGCTTTCAGGGTATCTCCCATCGCGCGAGCCCATCACGCTCCTGTGGGAGCGCCGGAAGGCGCGATTCTATCTACTGGCGACAAAGCATCGCGGCTACCGGGTTCCCCCACGTGCAGATACTTACCAGATGCTAACGATCAGTCGTCGCCCTTCGAGAGGTCGTCATCGACTTCCGCCGCTGCCCATTCCAGCGCTTCGCGCTCGGCGCGCTCGCGCTCGGTTTTCTCGACTTCGTCGATCTTCAACTGGTTGATCTTGCGGCCGGCGATTTCGCGCAGGGCCAGCACCGTCGGCTTGTCGGCGCTGTTATCGCCTTCGATCGCCGAGTCGGCGCCTTTGGCCAACTGCCGCGCGCGCTTTGACGCCATCATCACCAATTCAAAGCGATTGCCAACCACTTCCAAACAATCTTCAACGGTTACACGTGCCATGAAATCCTCGCGGCCTGCATGAGCAGACAGTCAGTTGGGGGCAGGGAACTCGGCATTATAGGGGCGGCAGCGGTTTTGCGCGAATCTGACTCTGGAAGGCAGTGCCGCAAGCTCCGATCTACATCAGCGAAGGCGCTGTGACTGAATTTTGTAGAGCGGAGATTGCTCCGCTGCGTTTGCGCGGCCGACTGCCTTCGATCCTCGCTAATCAGCAACCGGCCTCACCATCGATTGCAGCACTCATACGCCGGTTCCTTCTTCAGCACTTAATAATTGCGCAATCAGCGCGGCGTTGCGCGCTCGCTGCGATGAGAGACGCAGCCGATGGGCGACAAAGATCGCCCGCAGCTCGCCCGCAGCGGCGTCAAAGTTCTCGTTGACGATGACGTAGTCGAACTCATCAAAGTGGGCCATTTCCTCACGCGCCGCAGCCAGGCGACGCTGAATCACTGCTTCGCTGTCTTGCCCGCGATTGCGCATGCGGGTAACCAACGCATCCCGCGACGGCGGCAGAATGAACACGCTGACGCTATCGGGCAGCTTGCTGCGCACTTGTCGCGCACCTTGCCAATCGATCTCCAGCAGCACGTCTTTGCCGGTTTCAAGCTGCGGCAGCACCGACTGCCGCGCGGTGCCCTTGTAGTCGCCATGCACCAGCGCGTGCTCGAAAAAATCGCCGGCGGCGATCATGCGTTCGAATTCATCTCGACTGACGAAATGATAGTGCTGCGCATGCCGCTCGCCCGGTCGCGCCGTCCGCGAAGTAAACGAGATCGACAAGGCGATGCCCGACTCGCGCGCCAACACCGCGTTGACCAAGCTGGACTTGCCCGCACCCGAAGGTGCCGCGACGACGAACAAGGTGCCGTTCATGGATGCGTGCCCGGTAAAAGTAGATTGATCTTCGGTGATTTGAACGTAGCGCGTTCATTGCGGAAGACTTCACGTCTCCTACTCAATATTCTGCACTTGCTCGCGAATCTGTTCGATCAGCACTTTCAACTCCACCGCGGCTTGCGTGGTGCGGCTGTCGACAGATTTTGAGCCCAGCGTGTTGGCCTCGCGGTTGAACTCCTGCAGCAGAAAATCCAGCCGCCGACCCACCGCGTCATCCAACGCCAGCACCCGCCGGGATTCGCTGATGTGGGTGTCAAGACGTTCAAGCTCTTCTTCGACGTCGATTTTTTGCAGGCCGAGCACCAGCTCTTGTTCCAGTCGCGAAGGATCGGCGCTGTCGCGCAAATCGCCCAGACGCGCATCCAGCTTACGCCGCAAGGCCGCACGAATATCCGGCAGCCAGACCCGCACCTGCGCGACGACAGCTTCGATGGCATCGAGCCGATCCAGCATGCCGACGCGCAGCTTTTCGCCCTCGCGCTCGCGTGCGGCGATGAACTCGTTGAGCACGGCGTCGAGCAAACTCAACACATCGGCCTGCAACGCGTCCGTATCGATTTCCGCCTGCTCGATCAAGCCCGGATAGCGCAGCAGCTCGGTGAACTCGACCTGCATGTTCGGCATCCGCGCCGCGCAATCACGAGCAAGATCGGTCAGCCGATCCAGCAGGCGGTCATTAAGTCTGACCTCGCCATTGCCGGCACTGCTGCGCAGACGCAAACCGAGATCGACCTTGCCGCGCGCGATGCGCTTGCCGACGGCCTCGCGCAAGGCACCTTCCAACACGCGCAATTCGTCCGGCAAACGCAGGCTGAGTTCGAGATAGCGATGATTCACCGCGCGCACCTCGCACGCTAGGGTGCCGTAGCTGGCGGCGCGCTCGACAGAGGCAAAAGCGGTCATGCTGCGAATCATTCGGCGCTTCCAGAGACCTTCGGACCCCGATGGTAGACTCGCCGCCGCACTTATCCCAGCCGCAGCGCAGTCCAATCCATGTCAACTGATCCAAGTCTTCCCAATCTCAGCAGCGTCACCCGCCCCAGTGGTCGTCAAACCAATGCCTTGCGCCAGGTCGTCATCGAACGTGGCTACACCCGCCACGCCGAAGGCTCGGTGCTGATTTCGATGGGCGATACCCGCGTGTTGTGCACTGCCAGTGTCGAGAATCGCGTGCCAGGCTTCTTGCGCGGCAAGAATCAAGGCTGGATTACCGCTGAATACGGCATGCTGCCGCGCGCCACTCACACCCGCGGCATGCGCGAGGCAGCCACAGGCAAGCAAGGCGGACGCACCTTGGAAATCCAGCGGTTGATCGGTCGCGCGTTGCGCGCCTGCGTGGATCGTGGCGCGCTGGGCGAACGCACCATTACGCTCGATTGCGATGTGCTGCAAGCCGACGGCGGCACTCGCTGTGCCGCGATCACCGGTGCCTACGTGGCCTTGGTCGACGCCGTGCGTGGACTGATCAAGCGTGGCGATGTGAAAATGGATCCGGTGTATGGCGCAGTCGCCGCCGTGTCAGTCGGCATTTATCGCGGCGTGCCGGTGTTGGATCTGGACTACGCCGAAGACAGCGACTGCGATACCGACATGAACATCGTGATGAACGATGGTGGTGGCTTCATCGAGCTGCAGGGCACCGCAGAAGGCCACGCATTTCGACGCTCGGAATTGGATGCGTTGTTGGGATTGGCAGAAACCGGCGTGACGCAATTGTTGGCGGCGCAGCGGGGGGCGTTGGCTTCAAATTGAATGGAGCAACACGCGCCGCTCATGTGGGAGCGCCGGAAGTCGCGATGCTTGGATTCGCAGGTCGACGCAATCGCGCCTTCCGGCGCTCCCACAAAAGCATGCAGAAGCCTGCAGCGGCAGCATGGGGAGACGAATGGCGTCGGCACGGTCGAGTTTTATGGTGCAACCCGCGCTCATGTGGGAGCGCCGGAAGTCGCGATGCTTGGATTCGCAGGTCGACGCAATCGCGCCTTCCGGCGCTCCCACAAATCATTCGACGCGGAGACTAATGCGTGAAAAAACTCCTCATCGCCAGCAGCAACCCCGGCAAGCTCGCCGAGTTGAGCGAGCTACTTGCTCCCGTCGGCATCGAGGTCATTCCGCAATCGGCATTCAACATCAGCGATGCCGATGAAACCGCCAGCACCTTTGTCGAAAACGCCCTGCTCAAAGCCCGCCATGCGGCTCGCATCAGTGGCTTGCCGACATTGGCAGACGATTCCGGTCTATGTGTCGACGCCTTAGGCGGCGCCCCCGGCCTGCACTCGGCGCGTTATGCCGGTCGCCACGGCGACAACGCGGCCAATATCCAGAAATTACTTGGCGCGTTGCACAGCGTCGATGACGTCAACCGAGGCGCCTATTTCTTCTGCGTATTGGTCTTGTTGCGAAGCCCCCACGACCCGGCACCACTGATCGCCGAAGGTCGCTGGCGCGGGCGCATCTTGCACACGCCACGCGGTGACGGCGGCTTCGGCTACGACCCGGTGTTTCTTGATCCCGAAGCGGGCTTGAGCGCGGCCGAGTTGGATGCCACCGAAAAACACCGCCGCAGCCATCGTGGGCAGGCGCTGCGGTCACTTATGGGGCAATTAAAGGCTTGATCGGACGTCATCAGAGCGCATCCGAATAGGCCGGTAGCCCAGATGCAGCGCAGCGCAATCGGTGGTTATATGGAGCCATCAAACTCCCACCCCTGATAGCGCTGTGTTGCAATCGGGCTGGGTTGCTCATGTGCATGCGGAGCGGCGAAACTGCATTCGCAGCGCGAGAACGTGGCAGTAGACTCCAAGAATCCCGCTGCCTATTTGCGCGTTTCCGTCCCAGCAAAACTTTGTGAGGAGTGATTTCGATGCGAATTCTGCTCAGTTGCGCTTCGGCAGGCTGGCTGGGGTTGGTTCTCTTGTTCTGCGGCCAGCCGGCATTCGCGCTGAGCTACGTAATGATGACTGACGAAGACCTTTTTGATCAGGCTGCGGGCGTCATCAGGGCCAAGGTTCTGCGCGAGCTGCCTGCCAACGACGGCGACTCGCAGACACGCTATGTCCTGCATGTGGATTCGATACTGGCCGGCAACTTTTTGCCGAGTAAGCAGGTACTTAGCCTGCCTGGAACCTTTACCGCGCCGACGACAAACGCGGTGATTCCTGGCATTCCAAGAATTGTCGAGGGCAGCACCATCGTCTTGTTTTACGGGCGCGCCGCAAACGGCGAGTTGAGGGCGCTGCATCTCTCCCTTGGACTGTTTGGACTGGAGGCCTCTGCTGACGGCGGTCAATACGTGCGTTCCATGGAGCGCAATGCAGACACTGAGGTAGAAATTATCAACCAGCGCTTCCACCGTCGGCGGGATGCCCAAGCTTTTGAGCGTTGGCTCGCTGATCGTGGTCGGGGCGAAGTACGTGATGTCGACTATTTGTTGGACGAAACAAAGCAGACCTCTGCATCGAAGTTCACTTTCACTGTGTTTCAGTTTCCACAACCCGGCCCGGGCCGTTGGTTCCAATTCGATAGCAACCAGACCATGCCGTGGACCGCGCATCCGGGCGGCCAAGACAATACTTCTTTAAATGAGTTCACAGCTGTGCAAAACGCACTGGCAGGCTGGACCAATGACCCAGGAAGCCGGATTCTCCTCAGCTACTCTGGAACTCTCAACTTCTCAGGCAATCAGGCGGCGAACTCTTTCTGCGGGACCGGAGGTGCGCCTGCGTGTTTTTCGGGGCACGTGCTTTGGAACGATCCCAATGGCGTCGTCAACGGGTCCTACGACTGTGGCACGGGTGGGACGCTTGCCATTGGTGGCTCCTACGTAACCTCCAACGGCCAGACGTTTGGCGGCCAGACGTGGTATCCGCGGCTGGAAGGATTCGTGATCGTCAACAACGGAGCGGGTTGTTTTCTCGATGGGTCGGGCGGGGCCGATGGCGCTGAACTGCTCACACATGAAATTGGCCATTCGCTGGCTTTCGGTCACGCTTGTGGTGACGGCCTCAGTCCAACTTGTGGCTCGAATGCCACACTCAATGCCGCCATCATGCGAGCCTTTGTTCACGGTGGCGGTCGCGGGGCAACACTCGGCATCGACGATCAAGCGGGCGCCGCAATTGCCTATCCGAACCCCGCAGGCAGCAACATCGGCCCGCAGTTCGCCGCTTTGAGCCCAGCCAACAACAGCAGCACGCCGATGGGTGGGGGCACCATTGGTACTCAGCTCACTCGCAACATTACCTATACGGTGAGCGGTGGATCGGGCAGTGGCACCACGCAGCTGACCTGCTCGGTGGGCTCGGGCACGGTGAGTGTGGTGTCGGGTTCGCCGCAAACGGTGGGCGTGGGTGGTAGCGCGAACGCGGTCGTTGTGCGATTCACGTTGGGTGCTGTCGCGCAGTCCGGCGTGGTCAACTGCGCTGCGGTGCGTCAAGGCGCGGCGACGAACAATTTCAGCTACACGTTCACTGCGAATGCTGGGACGGTGATTCCTGCCAGTCGGGTGTTTTGTAGCGGGTTTGAAAGTGGTGAAGTGACGGGGTGTGTGAATTAGTTGGTATGAATTAGTCAGTGGGTTGGGTAGGGCATCGCGGCTACCGCCGCTCCCACAGGCGCAAGTTTGCGGCGCGACCGCTGCTGTGGGAACGGCGGCAGCCGCGAACTAGTCAGGCATACATTGAACAAGAGCAGCCGCGCGGGAGCGCGGCCCTCCAGGAGGGCGCTGCTCCTGCGGCGCCGCTCTTGTGGGAGCGGCTCTAGGAGGGCGCTGCTCCTGCGGCGCCGCTCTTGTGGGAGCGGCTCTAGGAGGGCGCTGCTCCTGCGGCGCCGCTCTTGATAGGAGCGGCTCTAGGAGGGCGCTGCTCCTGCGGCGCCGCTCTTGTCGGAGCAGCGACAGCAGCGATGGGCTAGCAGTATGTCGGGCTCTGCCTAGCCCTAACTGCCCTAACTGCCCTAATTACCCTACCCTAACTGCCCTAACTGCCCGCCACCGCCCAAGCCGCTTCGCGGTCCATACGGATCTGCGCTTCCACTGCTGCCAGTGCGGTCATGTTGACGACACGCCGCACGGTGGCGGCTGGGGTCAACACGTGCGCGGGTTTTGCCAGACCCATCAGGATCGGTCCCAGCGCTACGCCGTCGGTCATCGCCCGCACCATGTTGTAGGCGATGTTGGCGGCGTCGAGATTGGGCATCACGAACAGATTGGCGCAGCCGGTGAGTTTGGAATCCGGCAGTAGCTTGTTGCGAATCGACTGATACAGCGCCGTATCGGCCTGCATTTCGCCGTCAACCTCAAGATCAGGTGACTGCGCGCGGATCAGGGCCAAAGCTTGGCGCATCTTCTGCGAGCTTGCCGAGTCGTAGCTGCCGAAGTTGGAGAACGACAGCAGTGCGACCTTCGGCGTGATGCCAAACAGGCGCAGGCGAAACGCCGCTTCACGCGTGGACTCAGCGATCTGCTCGGCGGTCGGGTCATTCTGAACATGGGTATCGACAAAGAAAAACGTGCCGCGATCATTGAGCACGCCAGACAACGCGGAAGTGGCGCGCACACCTTGCTGACGACCAATCACGTTGACCACGTACGCGAGCTTTTTGTGGAAGCGTCCGACGACGCCGCAAAGCATGGCGTCGGCTTCTCCGCGCCGCACCATCAAGGCGGCGATCACCGAAGAGCGCGTGCGCACCACGGACTTGGCGGCGTCGACGCTGACACCTCGACGCTGCATGATTTCGTGGTAAAGCTGCCAGTAATCAGCAAAGCGCGGATCGTCGTCGCTATTGGTCAAGTCGAAATGCTCACCCGCGACCAGCCGCAGACCCAGCCGCTTGATGCGCGCATCGATCACCGCCGGACGACCGATCAGGATGGGCCGCGCCAAGCCTTCATCGACCACGGTTTGCACCGCACGCAGCACCACTTCTTCTTCGCCTTCGGCATACACCACGCGCTTTAAATCCGAACGCGCACGCTCAAACACCGGCTTCATCAAAAGGCCAGTGCGGAACACAAACTGGTTGAGTTTTTCGGCGTAAGCACGCAGGTCTTCAATCGGCCGCGTCGCCACACCCGAATCCATCGCCGCCTTCGCCACTGCCGTTGCCAGCGATACCAATAGACGCGGATCAAACGGGCGTGGGATCAGATACTCAGGACCGAAACTCGGCACCTCGCCGGTATAGGCCGCGCCCAGATCCGAAGCCTCGCGGCGCGCTAATTCGGCAATCGCACGCACGCAGGCGAGCTTCATCTCTTCATTGATGGTGCTGGCGCCTACATCCAACGCGCCACGGAAAATGTACGGGAAGCACAGGGCATTGTTGACCTGGTTTGGATAGTCCGAGCGACCGGTACCGATGATGCAATCCGGACGCACGGCCTTGGCGTGCTCGGGCAGGATCTCGGGATTCGGATTGGCCAGGGCCATGATGATTGGGCGCGCGGCCATGGTCGCTACCATTTCAGGCTTCAGCACGCCGGCGGCTGAGAGGCCAAGAAACACGTCGGCGTCCTTGACCACATCGGCCAGCGTGCGCGCGCTGGTGTCGCGTGCGTAGCGCGACTTGTCAGGGTCCATTTCCTCCGCACGGCCGGCGTAGACCACGCCTTTCCTGTCGACCACGGTGATGTTGTCTTGGCGCATACCCAGCGCCACCAGCATGTTGAGGCAGGCGATGCCGGCGGCACCGGCACCGGAGCAAGCCAGCTTCACTTCTTCGATTTTCTTGCCGGTGATTTCCAGGGCATTCAAGATCGCCGCGCCGACGATGATCGCGGTGCCATGCTGATCATCGTGAAAGACCGGAATCTTCATCCGCTCGCGCAGCTTCTTTTCGACGATGAAGCACTCCGGCGCCTTGATGTCTTCCAGATTGATGCCGCCGAACGTGGGTTCGAGGCTGGCGATGATGTCGACCAGTTTGTCGGGATCGTTCTCGGCGATCTCGAGGTCGAACACATCAATGCCGGCGAACTTCTGGAACAGCACGCCCTTGCCTTCCATCACCGGCTTGGCCGCGAGCGGGCCGATGTTGCCCAAGCCGAGCACCGCCGTCCCATTGGTGATCACCGCGACCAGATTGCCACGCGCGGTCATCGACGAGACTTCAGCCGGATTCTCGACAATCAGATCGCAGGCAGCGGCGACGCCGGGCGAATACGCCAAGGACAAGTCGCGCTGAGTGACCATCGGCTTGGTCGCAACCACTTTGATTTTTCCCGGCGGATGCTGCCGGTGGTAGTCGAGGGCGGCCTGTTTCAGGTCTTTGTTGGGCGTATCGCTCATGGTGGCGGTCTTGGCAGCGGAGGGAAGGTGGGACGTGATGGTAGCGCGAGCGCGTTGCCAATACAGGCGAGGGACGGGTGGTTCTCAACGGGATGAGAGGGGTTGCATCGGGCGGGGCTTTGCCCGCCGATTTGCGTCCTCGATGTGCCTTGAGCTTGGAGCTTTATTTGGCGGGTCATGACCCGCCCTACTTTACAGACCCAGCACCAGATCTTCGGCCACCACGCGATCCAGCCGAATGCGATTGGCGAACAACGAGAACGCCAACGTGCCAGCCAATCCTTTGGCGCGGGTCAGCCACGGCGGAAGATACATAGGCTCAGCAATCGTGCCGTCGAGAAACAGCGGCTCCAGCGTAAACACGTCGTGCAACGCCATCTTGCCCGCAAACAGCAAGCGGGCGAGGCTCAGCCGGCGGTTCTTTAGCGCCCAGCGAAAGAAGGTATGCACGCTCAGCAAGCCATGCAGATACACCGTGTCCTTGGTAAACGCGCTGCCGCCTGTTGTCGGCACGCCGCGAAACACGCGCATGGTCGAGGTAAAGCTGTCCGCCTCGGTTTGGCCCTGCTCAAGAAACATCTTGAACACATCGATGAAATTTGCACCCGCCAATGCCTGGTGAATGGCGACGATGCGCAGTGAGATCCGCTTGAGCCGTTGCAGGTCGATGGAGCCGGTAATCAATTCGGCAAACGTCGCCAGCCCTTCCTGGGTCGCGGTGATGCGCGGCGCGTTGCGCCCCAGGCTTTTCAGGAAGGGCTGCTCGCGACCATTCAGCGCGGTCAGCGAATGCACAAACGCTTCGTGTTCCAGCAACTGGTGGCGGTCGTATTCGGTGAACCCGGTATTGGAGCGCAGCCGCACGCGAGTGCCCCCCGCAGCCGCTTTGGCGATCAAGTTGGGATCGATCTCAACCCGCACGGTGTGATGGATGAAGAAGGCGTCGAGCGCAATCTGCAATTCGTGCTGCATCACCTCGGCCGACAACACGTAGTCGGCCTCGACACTGGCGAGTCCTGCGTCCATGTCCACCGCCAGATCAATGAAATGGCGCGCGGCGTCGAGGTTGCTTAAGTCCGAGCCCGGCAAGGTGTGGCCGGGCCGACCAAACAAGGCAATGGAATGCGCGGTGGCCGCAGGTGTACCCAGCGCGCAGATGAGGTCGGAGGCGACTTCATAACTGCTGGCGGTACGGAACAGATACTCGCCAAGCGGATGGTCGCGATCACAGGCCTTGATGATCGCTTCCAATTCGTCTCTGACGTCGCTCAAGTCGCTTTTCGGATACGCGATTTGCGGAAGATGCGCATTGCCGCGGTGCCAGCCGCTGATGAAGCGCTCCTGCTCTGAGGCTGGCCAACTGACCAGACTAAGCAAGCGGATGCCCTTTACCGCGTCGCACATCCGCGCATCCAAGGCCAGATGGTGAGCCAGGCTTATGTCTTTCGAACTTGCATCCTTCGGGCTCGCATCCATCAACGTTGACTCCCCGTTTCAGCGTTTTCCGTATTTTTCTGTCGGGCGCTTGCCAAAATTGCGGTTGCCGACTTTCTCTACCGCACGGCGTGCACGTTGCGCTGCCAAGCCGCCTGCCGCTTCGGCCAGCTCGCCTTGCAGCTTGAAATAGTGCGCCAAGCGCAGCGCAGTCAAGGCTCCGGATTCGAGCGCCGCCAGAACCGCGCAGCCGGGCTCACTTGCATGCGCGCAGTCGCTGAATCGGCATTGACCCATCACCGCTTCAACGTCGTCGAAACCGCCTTCAGCGAGATCTTCTTCACCCGTGAGCTTCAGCTCTCGCATGCCCGGCGTGTCGATCAGGCAGCCGCCGGACGGCAAGCCGATCAGGCTTCGATAGGTGGTGGTATGCCGGCCGCGACTATCGGTGGAGCGGACCTCGGCGGTTTTTTGCCGCTCAACACCGAGCAGGCAGTTGGTCAAGGTCGACTTGCCAGCCCCCGATGAACCGACCAAGACGACGCTACTGCCAGGACCGGTCCACGCTGCCAACAGCGCTGCACTGGCCGGGTCCTTGGCATTCAATGCCAACACCGGACAGCCTTGCTCGCGCAAGCCATCCAACTGCGCCAATTGCGCCTCGACATCGCTGCACTGATCCGCCTTGGTCAGTACGAATACGGTCACCGCACCGCTGCCGCGGGTCAGCAATAGATAGCGCTCCAAGCGACGCGGATTGAAGTCACCGTCCAAGCCAACCACCACCAGCACCGCATCGATATTGGCGGCGATCAATTGCAGCTTGTAGTGTTCGCCGGCGGCACCGCGACTGAGCAAGCTGTGCCGAGGCAGCCAGCGGACGATGTGGTCGCGGATCGGTTCCAGCCACACCCAATCGCCAACGGCGGCGCGCTCATCCGCCAATACGCTGCGGCGGGCCCATTCCGTGGGCGACTGCACTGGAAACTCGTTGACTCCGTCGGTCACCCGATAGCCAGAGCGATGCTGCTCGATGACTCGCGCCAAGCGTCCAGGTGGTAGGTCGGCCAGCGCCTGCGCGGCGGGTCCGTCGGCTTGCCAGCCGAGGGCGGAGAGGGGGTTGCTAGGCATGGGCGTTGAATTCATTGGCTGCATTGTGCGCGCAGGCGTTGCTGGCGAGCTACCCGGCGGTGCATCGGCTGCGCAGACACTGGCTTCATCACTGCGCGGCGATGCATGGGCGGCCTATGCTGTGGGATTGGGTTGAACCAGATGAGGTGCAGCGGAGCAAGCTCCACTCGACATGAGCGTGCGGGGCGCGGGCTCTGCTTTCGTAAAGCGGAGCTTGCTTTGCTGCTTGCAGACCTAACTGCTGTCCACCGACCGATCCATGCTTTTCATCTCTCCACTGGTCATCCCACTCGCAAGGCAACCTCATCATGGTTTTACTTTCTCGAATCACCTTGTGGCTGGGCGGCTTGGGCTTTCTGGGTTTTGGTGTGGCCTGTCTGCTGGCGCCGTTGCAAGTGCTTGCAGCGGCCGGAGTGACGCTGTCGGGAGCGGTGGCGGCAACCGAAGTGCGCGCTTTTTATGGCGGCTTAGAAATTGGCCTGGGGCTGTGCCTGCTGCTGGCGGCATTGCGTTCCCAGCATCGACAGGCCGGCCTTTTTCTGTGTTTGGCTGCTTACGGCGGGATTGGACTGGTCAGGGCGGCGGGCATGGCCATTGACAGCGTAGCAACACCTTTTCTGTGGTTTGCCTTGGCGACGGAGCTCACCCTGGCGGGCTTGGCGGCATGCTGTTTGCTGCGCAGCAACAGCACCGAATGAAGGCTCGGGCGCTTTCCGGTAACCTGCGCCGCTAGTCCAACCTCTTGACGCCATCCTCACGCAATGCCGCAGCGCACCATTGCCACCAGTCAGCGCCTTACCGAAGTCCGCTACGAAATCCGCGGCGAATTGGCCCGCCGCGCCCGCGACCTTGAATTGCAGGGTCGCCAGCTGATCAAACTCAATATCGGCAACCCCGGCGCATTCGGCTTCCGCGCGCCGGATCATCTGCAAGCCGCGATCACCGCCCACTTGGGCGAGAGCGATCCGTATTGCCATCAGCAAGGCCTGGAAGAAGCGCGCGAAGCCGTCGCCTTGGTGCAGCGAGCGCGCGGCGCGCAAAACGTCAGCGCCCAGCGCATTTTTATGGGCAATGGCGTCAGCGAATTGATCGACGTCGCCCTGCGCGCGCTGTTGAACAGTGGCGATGAAGTCTTACTGCCAAGTCCGGATTACCCGCTGTGGAGCGCCGCGACGATCCTCAACAGCGGCACGCCGGTCTATTACGACTGCTGGCCGGAAAACGATTTCCTCCCCGACATCACGCAACTGGAGGCCTTGATTACCCCGCACACGCGCGCCTTGGTGGTCATCAATCCGAACAATCCCTCGGGTGCCAGCTACCCGCGTGAGCTGCTGCAAGCCATGGTCGAACTGGCCCAGCGACATCGCCTGTTGCTGCTGGCGGACGAAATCTACGACGGCATCCTGTATGACGACGCCCGCTTCGAGCCCTTGGCGCCGTTGGCCGGCGATGTGCCGTGCCTGAGCTTTGGCGGCTTGTCGAAGGTGCATCGTGCCTGCGGCTACCGGGTGGGCTGGGTGTCGCTGTCGGGCAATCTTTCCCGCGCTGCCGACTTGTTGCATGCGATGGACTTGATCGGCGCGCTGCGCCTGTGCGCCAACGTGCCGGGACAATGGGCGGTGCCGGCGGCACTGACCGGGCCCGACACCATTTCACCGTTGACCGCGCCGGGCGGCCGTTTGTATGAAGCACGGCGTGCCGTGATTGAGGCCGTCAACGCCAGCGAGTTTCTGTCCCTGGTCATTCCAGCCGGTGCGCTTTACGCCTTCCCGGGTGTCGATCTGACCCGCGTACAAGGTTTCGACGATCACGATTTCGCCCTGGATTTGCTGGAGACCGAGGGCGTGTTGGTAGTGCCGGGATCGAGCTTCAATGTCGCCTATCGCAATCACTTCCGGGTGACGTTGTTGCCCGAAGCGGCGGAGATTCGCGAAGTATTCGCGCGCATCGACCGTGCATTGCGCCGGCAGGTCGAACTCAGACACGCTGAGCGCCGGCAGGCGGGACGCGCTCAAACGGGCGAGCTACCGAGTCGGCACGTGGCGTGATGTGGCTGGTTCGTGAAGTCTGCAGAGTGACTGAACTGACTTGCTTCGAGCACCATTTCTTGTGACGTTTGCGAGCCTGTCGACACCCACGACCGCCGCCGAACTGCGCTATCTGGCGCTGGGCGACTCCTACACCATCGGCGAAGGCGTGGCGGAGTCAGCGCGTTGGCCGGCACTCCTGGCGCAGCAGTTGCGCGCGGATGGCATTGCCATGTCGGCACCTCGCATCATTGCGCAAACGGGTTGGACCACCGACGAGCTGAGCGCAGCGATGGATGCGGCCGGGCCGCTTGGCGAATGGGACTTTGTGAGCCTGTTGATCGGCGTCAACAACCAATATCGCGGTCGCAGCGTTGAAGACTTCCGCAGCGAGTTCAGCGGCTTGTTGACCCGTGCCATCCAATTGGCCCGCGGGCGGACTGATCGCGTGCTGGTATTGGCCATTCCGGATTGGGGCGTGACGCCATTTGCGGAAGGCCGCAACCGCGCCAATATCGCAACAGAAGTCGACGCCTTCAATGCCGTCAAGCGCGCGATCTGCGCGAGCAGGGGTGTGGCGTTTGTCGATATAAGCGCGGTGAGCCGCAAGTTCGGTGGCCAGCCGACGCATCTGGCTGACGATGGCTTGCACCCAGGGCCAGCCCTGTACTTGGAATGGGCACGCGCCGCGCGCTCAGTGGCGCGCGAGCGCTTGCCTGGCGGGATGGGCCGCGAGGGGGGCGGCGAGTAACCAGCTCGGCACTGAATTCCCCATTGATCCAAGTCGCCCTTTGAATGTGTGGGAGCGGCGGAAGCCGCGATGGGTTTTGCAAAAAGGTAGAAACTTCGCGGCTTCCGCCGCTCCCACACATGCAAAGGTCGGCCACAGGCCAAGTGGACAATGCCCTTCCAGTCACGCCTGCGTCGCCCAACCGCAAACGCGGATTCCCCGTCAACTCGCAAATCGCCCCAAGCGATACGGTCTCACGTCCAAAATCGGGGTTTCCCCGGCGAGCATTTCGCTTATCAAGCGGCCGCTGATCGCCGATTGGGTCAGACCCAAGTGGCCGTGCCCGGCGGCCAGATAGATGGACTCGCCGGGCAAGCGATCAATGATCGGCAGCGAGTCGGGTGTGCACGGCCGATAGCCTGCCCATTGACTGATCGGATCGCTTTGAATGCTCGGGAACAGGCGCGCAAGCTCAGGCCGCAACCGATGGATCAGCGGGTAATGTGGATCGCTGTCGAGCCGGGTCAACTCCTTGATGCTGGTCATGCGCACACCGGCCGCCATGGGCGACACCACCATATATCGCTCGGACCATAGCGTCGGTCGTTGCAGCGGGACGGGTTGCGCGTTGAACATCAGGTGATAGCCGCGCGCGGGCACGATCGGCACCCGCAGATTGAAGCCTGCCAGCAGACGCGTGCTCCATGCGCCAGCGCAGACCACCAGCTTCTCGCAGTCAACCAACTCCGCGCCCGCGCTCAATCGATAGCCAAGCGGCGCGTGTGCAATCGCGCTCACTCTCAATGGCAACAGCGGCACCTGCTGTGTCGCCAGATGACTGGCCGCGCGCTGGCAGAAGCCGCCGGGATCGCGCATCGCCAGCGCCGCGGGTTGGAAGGTCGCGAAGTTGAAACCTGAGCCGAGCCGCGGTTCCAGCTCGGCAATGCCGCCGCGTTCCAGCACTTCAAAACTCACCCCCAGCCGCTGCATTTGCGCGCGCTCAAATGCGCCTGCGCTGAAGGTTTTTTCGTGCTCATACACCTGTAAATAGCCGCTAGGTGCAAGCAAGTCATCGGCGGCTATGGCCGCAGCCCAGTCCAGCCATGCATGCCGGCTGGCGTGGTTGATCGCGTGCAAGGCATCAATGATCGGCAATACACGCTCGGTGTGACCGTGGCGGACGAACTCCCACAACCAGCGCCAGTAGCCCGGCCGCTGCGGTTGATCGAGTTTGAGCGGCGCCAGTGGATCGGCCAGCATGCGCAGGCCCTTCAGCACAATGCCGGGGGTCGATTGCGGCATGACGTTGCCGACCGAAATGGAACCCGCATTGCCGTACGAGGTTTCCCCGCCTGCCCCGCGCGGGTCTATCAGCAGCACCGCGTAGCCGCGCTGGCGCAGATGATGTGCGCAAGCGAGCCCCACCAAGCCTGCGCCCAGCACCGCGACCTCGGTGGCATGTGTGTGTGCCTTCACTTTCAATGCTCGGCGCGAATCGGCAGGTCGAAGCTCTGCACCGGCGCATCGGCAACGGGCAACGAGTAATGCCACCACTCGAGTTCGTAATTGCGGAATCCCTGCGCCTGCATGGCGGCCCGCAACGCATGCCGATGCGCGCGCTGGGACTGACTCACCGACGCGCTGTCGGTATGCGCCGAGGGATCGAAGAAGTCGTAAGGCGTGCCCATATCCAGCGATTCGCAATGGCTGCCGTCGGCGGCGCATTGCAGCAAGGTGAGATCCAGCGTATCGGCGCGGCTGTGACCGGAGTGCTCGGCAATGTAATCAGGCACCAGCGCCGATTTATCCAAGGCCGGGTAATACGCGGCCTTTGTTGCCTGGTCCTGCAGGTCGCGCGCCCAACGCATGAAGTGCGCCACCGCGCGACGCGGCCGGTAGCAGTCGAAAATGTGCAGGCGTTGCTGCTTGGCGCGCAAGGATTGTTCGACGCGGACCAGCGCCTCGGCAACGGCTCGTAAAAGATAGCAGCGCGGCGCTTCATAGCCATCAATGCGTGCACCGACAAAGTTGTCGGTGCCGGCGTAACGCATGTCGAGGCTGATGTCGGCAAGCAGTGTCCTGATGTCGACCATGCCAACGCTGGCGGGTGCTTCTGCGGGGTCCGCAGCCAGACTGACCGGCAGCGTGGTCGCGCAGCATGCAGCTACCACGAACATCGCTGGCACCTTGCCAATTGCATGCATACCGAACACTCTTATTGGAGGGCGTGACTGTGATGATGCGATGCCTGGGTAATGCAGTCCCGAAGGCATGTGTACCATGCGTGCTGGCGTCCAAAATGTCGACGCTGGTGAGTGCGCATTGACTGCCGTCGAACTCCCGGACTACCCAAAGATGGCTTCTCTTCTCGCTCCGGAAGAAGCTGCGCGCAGGGCGGATGAGGGTACGCTGTGAGATCGAAGCATCCCGCTGCTTGCGAACCCGCATCCGGCGCTGGGCGCCGCCTTCTCCCACCGGCTTAGTCCGGCGTTACCGTCTTCGATGTTTCAGACCCCTTCGAACCAAGCAATGTGATCGAGTCTGCACCCGTTTTCCTAGCTGTCTTGCTGCTGCTCTGCGGCGGCTTTAGTGCGTTGGAAAGCGCGACTCGCTGGCCAATATTCAAGGTCCTGCCGCCCATCGTGCTGATCTACCTGTGCGTGACCGCGCTCGCGGTTGGCGGCGCGTGGCAAGTCAATCAGCCGATCACCCAAACTCAATCCCTGCTGACCAAACAGTTGCTGCCGGCGCTGCTGTTCTTGCTACTGGCGACCTGCGACCTGCGCGCCATCATCGCGCTCGGTCCGCGTTTATTGGCGACGTTCGCCTGCGCCACCCTGAGCATCCTCCTGGCATTTGTGCTTGTTTACGCCACGCTCGGCAGCGTGTTGGGCGACGATGCGCCGCTGGCCTTGGCCACGCTGAGCGGTGGTTGGATCGGCGGCACCGCCAATCTGTTGGCAGTGAAACAAGCCGTTGCGCTGCCCGACAGTGCCTTGACCCAGGTGCTGATCGCTGACGCGGTCTGTTACGCCGTGTGGGTGATGCTGTTGTTCGCCGCCGCGCCGCATGCAAAACGCTTCAATGCTTGGATTGGTGCGGATGATCGGACCACGCGCACGATTACCCACGTGGAAGGCGCGCCCACGCGTGCCACTGATGCTGGCAGCGTCCTGCTGTGGTTGGGCATCGCATTGCTGATAGGTTCCGCAGCCACGTGGACAGCGAGCAAGCTGCCGCAGTCCGACATGTTGAGCGCGACGTCATGGACCTTGCTACTGGTTACCGTCGCCGGCTTGCTGTGCGCGCGCACACCGTTGGCCCGTCTGCCCGGCTCAGCGCCATTGGGTTCGGCCTTGTTGGCGGTGGTGGTCGCGGCATTGGCGTCGCAAAGCACCTTTGCTGGACTCGCCTCGGCACCGCTGTTCGTGTTGGCGGGCTTCTGCATTCTCGCCGTGCACGCGGCCCTGATGTTGATGATGGCCAAACTATTTCGTTTCGACTTGTTCGCCTGCAGCGTGTGCTCGTTGGCCAACATTGGCGGTGTTGCCTCGGCACCGTTGCTGGCGGCGCTGCATGCGCCTGCGTTGGCGCCGGTGGGCGTGCTGCTGGCCATGCTCGGCTACGTGCTTGGCACGGGGCTGGGCATCGCGTTGGCACCGCTTCTGCAGCAGGTCGCTGCTTGGTTGGGATACAGCGGATGAACACGTTATTGCATCGCTACACCCTAGGCTGGCTGCTGATCACGCTTGCATGTGCGGCGCATGCTGAAGTTCGGCAAGCGGACGACAATCCGCTGGGCCTGCGCAGCGAGCTGCTGACGCCCAGCTTTTGGATCCAGCGCGCGGAGGATGCACACGCCACTCGGCTTGAAGCCGACGCGATTGAGCGTTTGAATGCGTCGCTGCGCTCGCAGGATCCCTCGATTCACTCGCTCGACGCCTTCAAAGACCCATTGCCTGCCGCCGAAGTGCGAACGCGGATAACGTCACTGTCGGTGCCGCTGACAGCAAAGCGCTTCCTCGCCAACGGCCACGCCATTGCCGAGTCGTTGCCAGCGCAACTCGGCGCGAGCCTTGCCCTGGAGCAGCTCACTGATCCGGTCACGCCGCGCTTTGCTTTGGTCATACGGCGGGCCGCACTGCGCACCTATCCGACCCGGCTGTCGCTATTTAAACAACCCGGCGATTACGATCTTGATCGGGTGCAGGAGTCCGCCTTGTTTCCAGGTGATGCGCTGGTGGTCCTGCATCAGTCAGCCGATGGCGAATGGCTGTTTGCAGTCTCCGAACGTTACGCAGCATGGATCGAGGCCGCCGCCGTTGCCATTGGCGACCGCGAGGAAGTGCTCGCCTACGCGAGGCGGACGCCAGCGCTGACCGTGATCGGCGCGACCGCACATACGGTCAGCAGTCCGCAAGCGGGCGCGCTTTCCGAATTGAGATTGGACATGGGCGTGCGGCTGCCATGGCAAAGGCAATGGCGGTTGCACCAGGCGGTTCATGGCCAATTGCCGCTGGCCCATTGGGTGGTCGATTTGCCGCAGCGTTTGCACGACGGCTCGTTGCGGCTGACACCCACCTTGATCGCCCGCAGTGAACCGCTGGCAGACGCTCCGCGTCGCTACACCTCCGCCAATGTCATTCGTCAGGCCTTTCGTTTTCTTGGCGAACGCTATGGCTGGGGTCACGCCTTCAATGCCCGCGATTGCAGCGGCTTTGTCTCCGAGGTCTATCGCAGTATGGGGATCGTGCTGCCACGAAACACCGGCGATCAAGCGGCCAGCCCGGCGTTCGACGGGGTCACCCTAGAAGGTTCGAGTGGGGCTGATCGCGAAAAGGCCTTGGCGAACCTTGACGTTGGCGATCTCATCCACATCCCCGGCCATGTGATGCTGGTCATTGGCCGAATCGACCATGAAATCTGGCTGATCCACGATGTGCACAGCGTCAGCGTGAGCAACTCGCACGGCAAGCCGCGCGTACTCCCCGTGAATGGCGTTGCGGTCACTCCGCTGCGGCCCTTGCTTGCCAGCGACGGCACCCCGCTGACCGAGCGGATCACCCGCATCCAACGTATTCGGCCGGCACCTGCGCTTGCCGACAACCTCCAACACGCCCCACAGTCATGAAGATCGCCAACATCCGCTTGGGCATGCTGCGCGTGCCGCTGAAGACCGCGTTCAAGACCGCGCTGCGCAGCGTGCACGCGGTGGAGGACGTCGTGGTGATGATTGACACCGACGACGGCCGGGTGGGTTACGGCGCGGCGCCGGCAACCGCAGTGATTACGGGCGACACCCACGGTTCCATCATCGCTGCGATTCGCGGACCCATCGCGCCGGGTTTGATCGGCGAGGATATTGCCGACCTCAATCACCTGACCCAGCGAGTGCAAGCGGCGCTGGCGAAAAACAGCAGTGCCAAGGCGGCGGTGGAGATCGCGCTTTACGACCTATGGGCGCAGCGCTTCGGGGCGCCGTTGTATCAACTGCTGGGCGGCGGCAATCCGCTGCTCCATACCGACATCACCATCAGCATTGATAGCGTCGAAAAGATGGTGGCCGACTCGGCAGCGGCAGTGGCGCGCGGGTTTGCGGCGCTGAAAATCAAGCTGGGCAAGGATATTGATCTCGATATCCAGCGGGTCAAAGCCATCCACGCCGCCGTGGCGGGACGCGCTCGCCTGCGCCTGGATGCCAACCAGGGCTGGACCGCCAAGCAGACCGTATTTGCATTGCACACCTTGGAGCGCGCCGGCGTGGTGCTGGAACTGATCGAGCAACCGGTTCCGGCCAGCGATCTGGCCGGCCTGCAATACGTGACCGAGCGCGTGAACACGCCGGTGATGGCAGATGAAAGTGCCTACGCGCCTTTGGATGTCATCGAGATCATCCAGCGCCGCGCGGCCGACATCATCAACATCAAACTGATGAAATCAGGCGGCATTTCAAACGCCATTCGGATCGCTGATATCGCCCAACTGCATGGCGTCGAATGCATGATGGGCTGCATGCTGGAAGGCAGCATCGGCGTCGCCGCAGCGGCGCATCTGGCAGTGGCCAAGGCGCAAGTCATTACCAGAATCGATCTGGATGTACCCTCGCTATGCCTGCTCGATCCGGTGCGTTGCGGGGTCGATTTCAATGATGCACAAATCTCGATTGGCAACGCGCCGGGCTTGGGCGTGAGCGGGATCGATGGCCTTGAACTGCTCCCGGGTTAAGCACTGAATGATTAAGACTTGGATTCAAAGGGGCTCTGCGCGCAGCCATCGATGGACGCGTCAATGGAGGCTGCATCCAAGCATCCGCGTGTTCGTGATGGCCGCCGCATTGGCCATGCTGATGGCTGGTCCCGCTGGCGCAGCGCCCGTCACTCTATCGCCCGTCTCTCAACCTCCCGAATTCGAGAGGCAAGGGTTTGTTTGGCAAGCGTTTGTTTGGCAAGAGCAGCAACAACTGGTGACCGTGGTCAGTGCGAACTGGGAGGCCAGCAGCGGCACCTTGCATCGATTTGAGCGGCGCGACGGTCACTGGCTCATGATTGGCGAAGCGGCTGAAGTCAGCCTCGGTCGCAATGGCAGTGCATGGGGATTGGGTTTGCATCCGCCGCAGACCAGCGCGCAAGCGCTGGACCCGCAAAAGCACGAAGGCGACGGCCGCGCACCGGCAGGCGTGTTCGCGATTGGCCCTGCGTTCGGCTACGCCGACGCGGTCAGCACCGCGTTGAATTACCTGCCCATGCAAGCCGGCCACGTCTGCGTCGATGTGCCCGCCTCACCGCTTTACAATCAGATCGTCGACAGCGTTGAAGTGGGCGAAGCCGCCGTCAAAGGCAACACCGAACCCATGCGCCGCGATCTGCATTTGCAGGGCGATGATCTGTATCGACTGGGCTTCGTTATCGCCCATAACCCGCAGGCGGAAAGCAACGCCGGCAGCTGTATCTTCGCCCACCTGTGGCGCGCCCCCGGCTCACCCACGGCCGGCTGCACCGCAATGGATGCGGCCAGCATGCGCAGCTTGATTGATTGGCTGGATGCCAAGCGGCAGCCGCGGTTTTTGCTGCTGCCAACCGCTGCCTATGCTGAGCTGCAGGCTGCTTGGGATTTGCCACGATTGCGTTAAAGGTCACGCCTGAAACGAGTGATGCCCAGCTTTCGCCAAACATC
>Ga0163147_10000570_pt1 | contig 57998 bp, 41 predicted proteins | sample OliLakLV19MP6G1_FD_148597 | JGI IMG/M metagenome (GOLD analysis project Ga0163147, IMG submission 148597) | Freshwater microbial mat bacterial communities from Lake Vanda, McMurdo Dry Valleys, Antarctica- Oligotrophic Lake LV.19.MP6.G1 | ecosystem: Environmental > Aquatic > Freshwater > Lake >... | reverse complement strand
GACGAGCTGGGTCTGGTGTAGCACCCTCCGCTTCCGCACTCGGCCCTCGGCTGTCGGCCGTCGGCACGCCGCGCGCCGCACTCAGCCCTCAGCCTTCAGCCTTCAGCCTTCGGCCCTCAGCCTTCGGCCCTCAGCCTTCGGCCCTCAGCCTTCAGCACTCAGCCCTCGGCCCTCAGCACTCAGCACTCAGCACTCAGCCCTCGGCCCTCGGCCCTCGGCCCTCAGCACTCAGCACTCAGCACTCAGCCCTCGGCCCTCGGCACTCGGCCCTCGGCCCTCGGCCCTCGGCACTCGGCCCTCGGCACTCGGCCCTCGGCCCTCGGCACTCCGCACTCCGCACTTGGCACTTGGCACTCAGCGCTCAGCGCTCAGCCCTCGGCACTCCGCACTCCGCACTTGGCACTTGGCACTTGGCACTTGGCACTCAGCGCTCAGCGCTCAGCCCTCGGCACTCGGCACTCGGCACTCGGCACTCCGCACTCCGCACTTGGCACTTGGCACTCAGCGCTCAGCGCTCAGCGCGCGGCCCTCGGCCCTCGGCACTCCGCACTCCGCACTCGGCACTCCGCACTCAGCACTCGGCTTCGGCTTCGGCCCTCAACCTCGGCCGTCGCACAGTCGCACCGTCAGACCGACGAAATCATGTCGACACCCGTTCGTCTCGAGCGAGCGACCGAGGACGCCGCAAGAGAGGTCGCTAGGTCCGGTGCGCACGCACAGTTCAGGCGCGCCGATGATTCCGCGCACATCCGCTCCAGGTGTAGCCTCGCGGCCGAACGCGGGCCGAAAGGGTGTGCGGAACACCCGGAGCCCGGCTCACGGAGACCTCGAGCCGCCCACGTGAGCTTCGAGCCACTCCCCCGGACTTCGCCGCCGCTTCGAACGCTCGAGGGCGTAGGCGGCCCGATGCCGGCCCCTCCTCCGTCCAGCCCGGTTCTCGACTCGAGCGTCGGTTCGCAGTGCAGCCCACTACGCCGGACGGACTTCGGAGATCGCAGACACTGCAAGCGAGGTGAGATCGACCGAGCGCGTACGCTTCCCGCGCGGCCTAACTTCGGTGGCGAGTACCCCGCGCCGCTGCTGACGGCTCACACGACTTCCCGAAGCCCCTGATTTCGGCGAACGAGTCGCAAAGGAGCGCGTGCACGACCTCGAAGAACGAATCGCAGAACACGATTGCGCGCGGACCGTCGCGGTCGCCGATCACGTCGGTGTCCTTCCACGTATGGCCTTCTTGCTCCCTTCGCAGCGGCGCGTATCGCGGACCAGCGATGGGGGCGGCGTACACGAAGCGGTGCAGGAGTCGCGTGCCCAGGTACATCTTCGGAGCCCACGAGTCCTGAGTGGTCATCTCGAACGGGAAGTAGCACTCCGAGATGTCGTACCGATTCATGGTGGGGAACCGCCGCGTCAGCGACAGCGTGATCGCGCGATAAGCCGCGAACGCGGCGCGTCCCATCCAGTGCGTCCCGTACGCGGAAGAAAGCGTATCTTCGCCGGAATCACCGGCTTTTTCAGCCAGAATCGTTGCGCTAAGATCGAGGAACTCGACAGTCGAAGTGCGCGCGAGGTGGCTCGCGATTTGATCGAGACGAGTGGGGCCGAGGGCCGCGTAAACACCAGGAACGCGCTCTCTGTAGATCGTTTCCTTGTTCGGGCGGGCCACGAACATGTACGCGCACCCCGCGTCGGCGAGCACGTCGCGGCGACTTTCGAGTGCCGCACGCCAGCCCTCCAGCGCGTCGTCGCTCAACGGCACGACTCCGCGCAAGTTCTCGAACGTGAAATCCCCGGCGTAGAAGATCCAGTCGTCGCGACCGACCACGAGATCGCTCGACGGCGCGAGACCGAGACCGTAGTAGTCGACGATCGTATTCCCCTGCAGCAGCACGTCACGGAGGCCGAAGGTGTCGAAGTAGTACGCCTCGAACCGGGAAGAGAATTGATTCAGCGCCGAGAGAGTTGTCGGTCGATTCGGATTCAGCCACGCCGTACGTCCCTCGGGAGTAGGGCCACGCAGAGCATCGTCACGCAGGAGTTCGTCGAGGCGATTCGACGAGAGCGCGGCCGCGAACACGACGATCGTGAGAACATCGAGCACACGTCGAAGGGGGTGCGCGGGGACCATGTTCGAGGCGTCGGACGATACCCGTCACACACGGCAACGACGTTCAGCGCCGTCATCGCGCTCCGCCTCGACCGCACCGGCCCACTCGTCGTCAGGGCAGTTGGATCTCGACGACGTTCGTGCGCATCGGGATCCACGACAGACCGGGTAATCGGATCGACGCTTCGATGGCGAGCTTGGTCCCGCTCGGCAATCCCGCCGGCAAGATCCAGGACGTGACTCCTCGGCCTTTCGCATCGAGGGCCAGGCCCAGAGTGCCCGTGAGCGGGGCCACGACGAGTTGTGTGCATCCGAAGGACGCGTGCGTTTCGCCGCCGAGGTTGCCGATACGAATGCGCGCGCTCGACAGCGGCAGCGCTTCCGAGATCGTGAGTTCCAGCGTTGCGCCCGGACCTGGACATCCGCGCACGAAGAGACGCGGATATGCCGGTCCGTCCGGACAGCCCGGCGTGATCGGTACGACACGTCCGCGGCATCCGAGGATCAACCGCGCATAGCCCTCGGCCGGCGTCGTGTGATAGGCCTCGGGCGCGCCGACCACGAAGTCGTCGAGTCCGTCGCCATCCACGTCGCCCATCTCGGCGAGTCCGATTCCGAATTCGTCCTCGATGCGATCGCCCCACAGGAAGAACAGCAGTTCGTGCGTGGCGCCCGAGCGCACCCACACGTCACCCGGATGTTGATCGTTGAGATCGTGTCGGCCCGCGTATCCGAAATCGCGCACGCCATCGCCGTTCAAGTCGCCCAATCCCGCGAGGCTCTTGCCGAGGTGATCGTCCGCGGTGATCCCGGACCAGTATCCGAGCACGGAGCTGTTGGCTCCCGAGATCAACGACACGCTCCCGGGGAGGAAGCCGCTGCCCGCATCGTCGTGCCACGCTCCGACGAGCACGTCGGGAACGCCGTCCGCGCTGACATCGCCGACGCCGGCGACCGCGTGACCGAACTCGTCGAGCGCTGTTGCGCCGAACCAGGTTCGCAGCGTCGCGCCGCTGGCGCTGGACACGACGAGGACGGAGCCGGCATCTGTGGCCACGACGTCCGAACGCTCGGCGCCGATCGCGAGATCCGTGACGCCGTCGACATCGAGGTCGCCGATGGCAGCCAGCGAGACACCGAAGCGATCGTTCACGCTCGTTCCAGTGAGGGTGCGAATCGTCGCGCCGCTCGCGCCCGACACGATGCGCACATAGCCGATGCCAACGGAACTGCGCGTCGCGCCCACGGCGAAGTCCGCGCGCGTGTCGCCGTCGACATCGCCGAGCGCGGCCAGCGAAGTTCCGAGCAAGTCGCCCGCACTGGAACCCTGAATCGTGAAGAGTTCGGCGCCCGTACGCCCGGAAACGACGCGCACCAGCCCCGCATTCGCGGCCGCGACGTCGGCGCGCGGCGAACCGATCGCGAGGTCCGCGCGGCCGTCGCCGTTGACGTCGCCGACGATCGCGACCGCAGCGCCGAACTGATCGCCGTTCGCGATTCCTGTCCACGTGAACAAGCGTTGACCGGTGGCTCCCGAGAGGAGGCTCGCGTCGCCCGGGCCGGGATGGTTCGGATGGAAGCGCGGCGCTCCGACGAGTGCGTCCGGAACGCCGTCGATGTCGATGTCGACACCGCCAGCGATCGCAATGCCGAATGCGGCACCGTCATTCGCTCCCGTGGTGTTCCACGCCACGGATTGAGATCGAAGGGGCGCTGTCGACGCGATCGCGCATGCGGCGAACGAGATCCAAGAGCTCTGACGCATCGAACCTCGCTTGCGCTCGCGCGCGACTACGGACAGAAACGCACGTTGAGCAAGTCGCTCAAGTTGAAACCAGCGCCGCCGGCGGCGGGATTGCGGTACCAGAACTGAAAGCGCCGCGTGTCACCCGCCTGGATCTGTGCGCCGCCGGGGAGTGCGTAGAGGTCGAGCGCTTCGACGGCCTCGCCAAACAAGTTCGCGTTCGTGACACCGAGGCGAATGGTCGACCCGGTGATGCAGCGGAATCCGTTGCCGAACACGACTTGGGTCGCCGTGGAACCGAAGTAGAAGATCCCGGCCGCGTTGACCGGACAGCCCGTGGCGATCAGCGTCAGATCGTTGCTCGTCACGCTGCTCGTACCGGCCCAAGTCATGAACGATCCGGCTCCGACCGAGTTCGGTGCTCCGACGCACGTGTTCGAGAACGGCCCCGGCAGCGGTGAGACTTGGAACGACCTCGATTCCGTCATGTAGGCCGCGCGCGCCGCCTCGTCGCGCACCATCGTGGTCGGATCCTTCACGGTCACCGAAACCGTCGCATTGCAGGCGATGCCGAGCGGCGCGAGCGCCAGCGTGGTGCCCGTGGCGCCCGCGATCGGCGTACCGTTCAAGAACCACTGCACGGTGAGCGCGTGTCCGACAGGCGCCATCGGCGTCACGGACAACGTCTCGCTCCCGTTGTAGGTCGCCGTCGTACTCGAACTCGCGTCGATCGGCCGGGCGTAGCCGTAGATCTGCAGGATGAGCGCCTCGGCGGAGGGCAGGTTGAACGGCCGGCCCAACGAGCGCATCAGCGAGTTGTTCGTCGGCCGATACAGCCCCATCGGGTAGTAGCCCGCGCCGAGGAACGTCGACACGATCCCGTCGAACGCCGGGTTGTCGACTCCGAGCCAACGAAACCACTTCGCGCTCGCCGCGGCCATCTGCGCTGACGTGAGCTTCGAGATGTTGGGCTGGCCCGGCTCACTGCCCATGTACGTCGAGCCATTGCCGCCGTAGTCGTACTCGTCGGCGAGGTGCCCGAGCGCGTGCCCGAATTCGTGACGCACGATCTCGATGGCCGAGCCGTTGTTGCCCGCGCTCGTCGCGAGGTTGATCGACGGGTAGCCCACGCCTCCGTACTTGCTGGAATTCGCGATCGCGCACACGAGATCGACGCCCGGCGCATTGTTGGCGAATTGGTAGGCGCGTCCGGTGTCGACGCACAAGGCGCGCTCCGTGCCACCGCACCAGTAGGCCATGTCCATCGCAGTGTTCTTCGAAATGCCCTGCGTCGGATCGTTGTCGACGCCGGATTCGAGCGAGGTCACGTCGACGCGATGCACGAGGAAGTACGGCTCGTAGGCGCGATAAGGCTCGATGTCGAAAAGCGAAGCGACGATTGTGTTGACGTGCGTCGCGTACGTCGCGAGCTGGGTGCTCGTGTACCCGTCGCCCACGAAGACGAGATCCACGCGATTCGCCGAGTTCGGCGGCAGCAAACTGTGAGTCAAGGGCTCGAAGCTCGCCGGCAACACTCCCTGCATGGATCCCAACGGCGGCACGTCGAGTTGGAGTGTCCCGCCGAACAAGCGCCCTCGATCGTCGACGCCGTCCCAGTAGACCGTTTGCCGCTCGGTCACCGGTGCGGAAGTCGTGCTGGGTGTTTGGACGAGGAGGAGAAGGGAGAAGAGGTGGTGCATCTCGAGTTCGGCGTCGCCGAGGTTCGAGTCTACGCGGCGCGACTCGACTGCGCTGTTTCCGCGACGAGCGCGGCGGAATGGAGCGGACCCTCGTACACTCTTCGCCCCATGAAACCGTCCGTCGTTCTCGCCGAGGCCATCCTGCCCAACAAGGAAAAGCTCTCGCTGCGCCGGCACGACGGCCACTACCACATCCGCGTCGGTGGCGAGCTCCTCATGAGCACGACAGCGACAGCGTCCGAGGCGCAGATGGCCGAGCTGGCCCACGCGTCACTCGGAGTCGGCGCGGGCAAGCGCGTGTTGATCGGCGGTTTCGGCTTCGGATTCACGCTGCGCCGCGTGCTCCAACTCGTCGGGCCCGACGTTCAAGTCGAGGTCGCGGAACTCCTGCCGCAGATCGTCGCGTGGAATCGCGAGCACCTGCAGAGCGTCAACGGGCTCCTCCTCGACGACCCGCGGGTCGGGATCTTGCTCGAGGACGTGTTCGCGGTCCTCACGCGCGCGGAACCCGCGACCTACGACGCCGTTCTGCTCGACGTCGACAACGGGCCCGAAGCGTTGGTCGATCCGCGCAACGAGCGCATCTATGCCGACCCCGGCTTGAAGACCCTCTCGCTCGCGATGCGTCCGGGCGGACGCGCCGTGTTCTGGTCGGCGGGCACCGACGCGTCTTTCTTGCGGCGACTGACGAAGGCGGGATTCCGCGCCGAGGCGATCTGTGCGAAGGCCTACCCGCAAGCTCAAGTGAGCACGCACACGCTTTTCATCGCCGACTGGAACGGCTGAGCGGGGCGAGCGATCCGCTCGGTGCAATCGGCGCGCGCGCTCGGTGCAATCGGCGAGCGCGCTCGCTGCAACCGGCGAGCGCTTCGCTCGGTGCCACCGGCGAGCGCTTCGCTCGGTGCCACCGGCGAGCGCTCCGCTCGGTGCCATCGGCGAGCGGTCCGCTCGGTGCCATCGGCGAGCGGTCCGCTCGGTGCCATCGGCGAGCGGTCCGCTTGCTGCAGCTGGCGAGCGCGCTCGCTGCAACCGCGGACCGGCTCGACTCGCTCAGTCCTCGTCGCCCGGCGGCAGCTCGTACAAGCCGTGGCCTGAGTAGCGCAACCGCTTCTGGCGCACGAGTTCGTCCCACACCGCGCGCGGATATCGATCCGGCGGTCGCATCCCGAGGATGCCCGACGATCGCCCGCTGCTCATCGGACCGCCGGCGATCGACGACTCGGCGTCGAGCTGAGTGACCTTGAGACTCTTGCGATAGGCCTTCAAAGCGCGCTTCAACACTTCGCGATCTTGCAGAGGCAAGGGCCGCTTGCCGACGTGCCACGCTTCGGCCAGCGCGCGCAGCGCAGCGAGATCGCGCGCTTCCACGATGTGCGCCAATTCCGGCTCGGCGTCGCGCGACGCAGCGATCGCTTCGCGTGAAGCGGCCCAGTGGGCGTCGTTCTCGGGCTCTTTCGCAGCTTCCACGGCCGCCGTCACGAGGACCGTGCTGAGGAGCTGCATCTTCGGGTCGAACATGGTGTGTCGTGTGACTGGCGACGAGAAGCCGCGATCGTCGCGCTGGATGAGCAGGGTAGCATTGGATCAGAGCGGCCACAGCAGACACCCGCACCTCAGGCTGGCGTCCTGTCTGACTTGCGCCATGATCCTCCGCGTTCCGAACTCCCCCCGTGACGCGCTGATGACCACGAACGACCCCCTGCTCGACGCCAATCGCAAGTACGCGCAGGATATCTTCGTCGGCCCGTTGCCCCTGACGCCGGCGCAGCACATGGCGGTCGTCGCGTGCATGGACTCGCGCATGCCGATCTTCCCGATGCTCGGTTTGTCGACCGGCGACGCGCACGTCATCCGCAACGCTGGCGGTGTCGTCACGGACGACGTCATCCGTTCCCTGCTCATCTCTCAGAGACTGCTCGGCACGCGCGAAATCGTGCTCATCCATCACACCGATTGCGGATTGATGAAAGTCAGTGAGGACGACATGCGCGCCGAGCTCGAGCGAGAAACTGGCCTGCGTCCAAGCTTCTCGATGGAGTCGTTCAAGGATCCCTACACCGACGTGCGCCAGTCGATCTTGCGACTGAAGAGTTCGCCCTTCCTGCCGTACCGCGACAAGATCCGCGGCTTCGTCTATGACATCACAACGGGCCTGTTGAACGAAGTGTGTGCTGATCGCGCGGAGACGAGCAACACGCCGTTCGGGTAGCGACGCAGCGAGATCGAGGACGCAGCTTTGCACCAGATGACGACCGCGGACGCGGCCTGTCTGGTGCTGCACGCGCGCACACCTGCACCGAATCCACTCGAACGGCCTCGAGAAGGAGACGGACTCCCTTGTCGCGGCGCAGAGTCCAGATAGCATCCAGGAGGCGTTGTCGGTCCGTATCGGGTCGAGTGCGCAGACTCGTTCGACGTTTTCTCTGGCCCCCGCGAGAGTTCAGTCATGCAGAAGTGTGTTCACTCGCTCCTCACGATTTCAGCGTGTCTGTCGCTCGCAGCTGGCGTTTCCGCTCAAGGCTCGAACAGCTGCACCACAGCAACCGCGATCTCGGGTACAGGGACCTTCTCCGTCAGCACGACCGGCGCCACGGACAGCGCACAACAGCCCTCGATCTGCCCGACGATTCACCGCGACGTGTGGTTCGCGTGGACGGCGACGGCCACGCAGAGCATGAGCTTGACCACGTGCGGCGGAACGAGCGCCGACACCGTGATCGCGGTCTACGCCGGCGCGGGCTGTCCGGCCTCCGGTACTCAACTCGCGTGCAACGACGACGCCTGCGGTCAGCAGTCAGCGCTCTTCTTCAGCGCGGTGAGCGGCACCACCTACCAAATCCAGATCGGCGCGTGGGGCACGTCTACGACGTTCTCCGGAACGTTCTCACTGCAGGCGGGCTCCGATCCGTGCGCCAATCCGACGACGGGGCCCGACCTCCTCATCGGCGAGATCACGAGCATTCAGAATGCGGTAGCGGCCGGCGGTCTCGACTCTTTCACCCTGGGCACGACCGCGTGCAACATCGGTGACACGGTGCTGAATTGGTTCGGGCCGACGCAGCTCCACCCGGTGATCAGCGAAACGTTCTACAAGTACAAAGTCGTGAACGGTACCGGACGTTTCGAGCAGATCGGCATGAGCTGGCTCAAGCACGGCTTCGCGTCCGACACCGGCAGCTTGTGCTGCACGTGTCAGGATCCGGGCAACAACCAGATCATGGGTGTCGGGTGCTCGGACCCGTACAGCGCGAGCCAGTCGGGCTCACAATCGACTCTCACGCCGCGCTGGCAAGTCAACGCGCACACGGGCGTGTTTCCCTATCCGGGTGCGGCCCCGACGTGGTCGGGACCGACGGCGCGACGCTGCGAGGCCGAGCTCGCTTCACTCGAAGTGAGCAGCGCGGCTACGCGCTACTACGCGGAATGCACTTACGTGACTTCCGACGACGCGGCGGCTGGGAACAACAACAACAACTGCAGCTTCACGGAGATGGCTGTCAGCGGCGGTCCGACGAATTACACCTTCGCGACCTCCGGGACGACGCTACGCGGGATCCCGGCCATCGAGGCTTGGCCCTCGCTCGAGTCCGGGGTGACCCTGACGCGTGTTCAACCGCCGAGCGACGGGCTCTTCATCGTGGGATCGAAAGCGACCAGCTTGGGTGGCGGGCTCTACCACTACGAATATGCCGTCCACAACATGAACTCGGACCGCGCTGCCGGCTCGTTCTCGGTCTTGGTGCCGCCAGGTGCCTCGGTCACGAACATCGGCTTCACCGACATCAAGCACCGTAACGGAGACGGCATTGGGAGCATCAATCAGAGTGGCACCGACTGGACCGGTGTCGTAGCGGGCGGTTCGATCACGTGGGCGTCGGAAACGGAAGCGCAGAATGCGAACGCGAACGCGATTCGCTGGGCAACGACCTACAACTTCCGTTTCGATGCGGATGTCTCTCCCGTGAGCGGATCGGTGTCGGTCGGCCTGTGGAAGACCGGCTCGCCGGGGGTCTTCAACGCGGCCGCCGAAGTTCCCGCGGGTAGTGCGACGACGGCTTTCTGCTTCGGTGACGGCAGTGGGCTCGCTTGTCCGTGCGGAAATGGCAGCGTTCCCGGCGCGGGCGTGGGCTGCCTGAACTCTCTCGGCAACGGAGCCGTGGTGGGCGCGAGCGGCAGTGCGAGTCTCGTCGCGGACACGTTCGTCCTCGCGGGCTCAGGGATGCCCGATAGTTCTGCGCTGTACTTCCAAGGCACGAATCAAGTCAGCGCGGGTGCGGGCGCCGTGTTCGGCGACGGACTGCGCTGTGCCGGTGGCACGGTGACGCGCTTGGGTACGCAGCTCAACGTCGCAGGAGCGTCGCAGTACCCGCAAGTCGGCGATCTCTCGGTGTCGGTGCGCGGCGCAATCGGCGGACCGGGCACGCGCACGTATCAGATCTGGTACCGCAATGCGGCCGCGTTCTGCACGAGCGACACGTTCAATCTGTCGAACGGCATCCAGGTGACCTGGGCGTTGTAGAGTCCAGGGAGCCGACACCTGGAGAAGTGATCGAGCGTTGGATCCCGAATCTGCCCGCTTCCACGTCGATCGGGCGCTTTGCTCATTCGGGCACTCGCCAACGGCATGGACGCCTACAGCACGAAGCCCGTGCGACAAGAGGTCCTCCGCGCCACACTTCTGAAGTGGGTCGAGAAGGCCAAGGAACGGGTATTGGTCTGACCCTCGCGACTGCGCGGACCGACACTCGACGAAATCGGACTTGCTCGGCCCGGCCTTGGGTCGGGAGGACTACGCGACCGCGAAGCCAGTTCTCGTCCGGCCCATCGACCGCGATCAGCGTGCTCGACTAGCGTGCACGAACTTCGATCGCGGTGATCGTGTAGCGCCCTCTCGAAGGCATCAGCGCGAGAGCGCTCTGCGGGGGGACGTCTTTGAGCGCGAGCAAGAGGTCGTTTTCACCCGCCTGCAGTATTGCGACGAGGCGGTTGCGTCGGGAAAACTCGCCCTCCGCGCGCGAGTGCCACAGGATACCCATCTCGCTCGCGCCCGGGCTCGTGATGCGCACGTGCAGTGCGAGCTGCCGCTCCGCAGTGATCGCCGACCCGCCGATCACCAGCCGGGCGCCGACGGACGTGAACTCGATTTCGACGCCGGTATTCGTGCTGCTCGTGCGGGGCAACGCGCGCGCTCCGCCGCGCAGCTCGATGTCGGTCAACGCAGAGATGTCGAGCTCGCCCCCCAGTCGTTCGCAGTTGGCGAACTCCTTCGCGCTCAGGCGAACGAGTCGAGGTCTGATCGCGGGCGCTCCTCGCGGCGTGAGCGCTTCTGTCGGCGTGGTCGGGATCGGCGGTGGGTAGCCCCATGTATCCAACACGTGCTCGGTGTGCAGGTCGATCACGATGTCCGGTTGGTTCTCGTGCACGATGTGCAGGGGCAGAATGGGCTGGCCGATGGCATGAATTCGGCCGAAATGCGGCGCCAAGAAGGGCAGTATCCAGGCGGCGAACGAATCGTGGACGAGCACGAGCTTTGGCAGCGCGGGGTCGCCGTCGTCCATGAAGATGTGTTGGATTTCCCCCACGTGGGTCTCACTCCAAACGCCGGGCTCGTAATCGAGCGGCAAGACAGCGTAGAGCGGTTCCTGGAAACGATCGGCGACGTAGGTCAGATCGGCGAGTGATTCACCCCTCTCTACGCTGAGCGTGAAGTGCCAGAACTCCCGGGGCGGCACGATCACACCCGTTAGCGGCAGTGCTGCGAGCAGGACCCGGGAAGCCGCGCTCGCACCCCTGTGCGTCCAATGGCTACCCAGCCGCGAGTACGCGCGATCCCCGCCGTCGTCGAAGGCGCGCTCGGCGTGCAGGGCGGGACGCAAGTCCACGAAGGTCACTCCGCTCTCGCGCGCGAGTTTCTCGGCGAGCTGGTCGTAGCGCGTCGGACCGATCGGAGCGAACTGCGGCGGGTAATAGTCGGGATAGATCGTCTCCTTCGCCGGGGCGAGCGCGAACACGTAGCGAGCTCCAAGCGCTTCGCAAGCAGCGCGACGTTGCTCGATTCCGAGCACCCATGTTTCGAGGTCGCGCGGGGTGAATGGCTTTGCCCCACGATGCACGTCGCGTGCGTTGGCGGGATCCCAGAACAGCCAGCCGTCGTGACCGTGCACGATCTTCGGCGAGGGATCGCGCGGCAGAGCGCCGAGCGCGAGCCATTGGTGCGCGGCGAGCAGCCAGTCGCGCGCTCCGAACGTGTCGCGGAAATGCGTGTCGAACCTCCGCATAAAGGTCGAGAACTCGGCGAACGACTGCGGGAATGCCGGCAGCGGGGCGGGGGTGCGCTGCTCGCGCAACGAGCTGCGCTCGTCGACCGGTCGGGCGACCGCGTCGATCGAAGGAACAGCCAGGACTGCCAACACGATCACGATCGTGAGCCCATCGAAGAACCGCAGGAGATGCTGGGAGCGAAGCGACATGTGCGAGTGCGGTTCGCCCCTGTGCGAGGGGGCTCCTGGCCGTTCACTGGAGAACTCTAACAGCCCGTTCGACAGCGGGCTGCTCTCCGTCGGCGTCGCGTCGAGCGGCTCCTAATCAGGCTGTCCCGGAGGAATGGTCTGGCGGAGGGGCTGGAGCCAGCCGCCGAGGCACGGTCATGAGCAACCCGCTTCAATCGCCGCTCGTCCGCTCGAGTTCGTAGATCTCGATGTCGGGGCCGAGTCGATCGAAGAGCGCCACGCGCCAAGCGAACAGCGCATCCGGTGCATGAGGTCCATCGAGTTGGTACTGCAAACCGAGATCTCCCTCGTGCTCGTCTCGGGGTGCGAACCGCGCGACCAGGCGACCGTGCACGCGCGCTGCTTCGCGAAGATCGCGTAACAGAGCGCGTCGGTTCGAAGAAATCACTTCGACCACGATGTGGGTTGCATTCAGTTCGCGGAGGAAAGCAGCCTGGTCGCTCGCCAGGAGGGCGCGCGATTGCGCCTTGCGCAGCGGGACATCGTCGATGCACCAAGTGAGCGGGGCCAGTTCCGAATCCTCGCGCGTGACTTGGTGGAACGTCCACAAGGGGAAAGCGAATGGGTCGGACAACAGCGCGCGACGCTGTCCGACATCGTGACGCACTAGTGGCACCTCGAATGTCGGAGCGACGGCGATGCGCGCTTTCGTGCGATCGAGGTTTGCTTCGATCCAGCGTGCCGCGAGCTCCTGCGTATCCGGTGCACGCTTCAGCGAAGTGAATGCCGTCACGAGGAAGAGCGTCGGAGCGAGCGCGACGAGGGCGAGGCCGCTCGAGTAAGACGCTTCGTTGCCGCGATCGCGTCGAGCGAGCACGTGTGCGGCATGCATCACTACCCACGCGATCGCGCAGCAGAGGTACGGGACGATCGGCAACATGAAGCGTTGGAACGTGCGCTCGAACAGACCGAACACGAGCACGTGGGAGAGGGCGTGCGCGAGCACGACGAGCAACGCGCTGTTGGCCCGCGCGCGCTCGATCCAGCTCGCAGTGCGCACGCGATCGCGGCGAGCGAGCACGCACCAGGCCGCAATCGCTGCGAGTGAACCTGCTCCGATCCACGGGTCGTAGTTCGCGAAGGCACGGGCGATCGCGAGGAAACCGGCGCCGCGGAAGTCGGTGAGTTCGGTGCCGTGACCACGGATGGGATCCGTGGCCGCGGGTACCTCGCCGGGCCCGAGCGGCCGAGGCGGTTCCGGCGGGAAAGCCCACACCAACGCCGCCGCGACGAGGCCCAGGGCGAATGCGAGCTTGACCAAAGCGCGCAACGAGAACGGACGCCCCCGCAAGAGATGCGCTGCGACGAGAGCCGGAAGCGTGAACACTCCGCTGTGCAACGTCGCGCAGGCCGCCGCGCAAGCGATGCCGGACGTTGCGTACGCGAGCCAGCTTCCTCGTCGCAGTACGAAGAGGGACGCCAGAACCGCGAGAAGCGTCATGGTGGTCAACGCAGCGTGCGGACGCGCTTGCGATGAGTACAGCACGTGCAGCAGACTCGCCGAAAGCAGTGCGGCCGCGAGCAGCGCACCAACATCGGTCGTGAAGCGACGTGCGAGCGCAAAGGTGAGAGGGATGGCGAGAGTCCCGAGGATCGCGATCATCCAGCGCATGCCGAGCACGTCGTGGAGTGCGAACTCGACGTGTTGGGCCAGCGTCGTCGGTTGGATCGACGGTACTCGAGGCAGGATCACGTTTGCCGTACGCGCCAGGAGTCGCGGGTAGGCATACGGCAGCGAAGCCTTACCCGGCCGTAGCGGTAATCCGCGCACCTGTTCGAGTTGCGCGAACATCGCGACTTCGTCGTTCGCGGGTGTGTGCGGGAGTTGAAAAGAGAGACCTCCGACGCGCAACGCAAACGCCATGAGCGTCACGAGTGCGAGCATGATCCACACTGTTCGGCGTGAGTCGCCGCGCACAGGTCTCGTTCCGTCGTTCATGCTCGCACGCGACCGAGTCTACGCGCACTGAGCGTCAGATCGTCGGGCTTCGAGCCAGTCGAACGTGGTTTCGAACGAGCCGCACCGACGCCACGCACCCGATGGAGCCGCGCGAGGGTCGGTGAGTTCGCTCCCGCCTCAGTGGGGACATGTCTGGACGTCGATGGCCGTCATGCGTCGCCCGAGTCGATGAGTGCGCCTCACGCAAGTGCGCCGTGCCTCCTGGAGTTCGGGACTCTGCCGGACCCGGCGTCGATGTCGTCCGGGCAGCCGAACGCAGCGCCTCCCGCGCGTCGGCAGCCGGGAATGCGAACACCAGGTGAAGGAGCTCCGCCACCCGCCTGTCACTCGCGCGAATCCAGGTCGAAACCCCGTTCAACCGCGCTTCAGAAACCCGGGAACGTCTGCTGCACGAACAGGTCGAGGCGCGCCTGGATCGCATTGTTGTGTCCGTCGTCGCCGAGCCACGACCACGTCCGCGCGCGGCCTTCCGTGGTCCCACGCATCAAGGTGAGCGTCGAGAGCGGCACATCGGAGAAGAAGCTGGGTACGTCGCACGCGAAGCCGGCGCCCAACGTGCCCAAGTCGGCGAGCAGCGCCTGGACCACGGCCGTGGACACGTACTGAATGCGCGCTCGCCCGTTCGTCCCTTCCGCACTGGCCAGGCGCGCGGAGCCGTCGCCGAACACCGTGAGCTGGATGTCGATGGCGCAGCAGAGCGTGTTGCCGCTGACCTCGTACAAGAGCACCGGCTCGTGCGGGAAGATGTTGTCGCACGGCGCAGTTCCCTGTGTCGGAGCGATGGCCACGCAGAGCCAAGCCGCGGGCGGGACGAGAAATGCTGCAAGGATCGATCGGCGCATGATTGCCTCGGGCGGGAAAGAAGAGCGGCCCCGCGAGCCGGCGAGGCGAATCAATTTACCCCTGTCGCCGACACGGTCACTGCGCCCGCCGTTCCGTGCGAGCAAGTTCGCGACGCGAGCCGGCGTGTCGGCGGCGATGGAGCGGCCGGGACGATGCGCCCCACGAGTTCGACGCTCCGGAATGCAACGCGTCGGATGCGGAGAGGACTCACCGGAATCATGGGCACGCGCGTTGCGATGGGCACGCACCCACAGAGCTCCTCATGAATGTCGAACCCGCCCTCCCTCTGCGCCGCGACTTCCTCAAGCAGGCCGGTGCCTTCGGCGCAGCGCCAGTCTTCGCGACCGCGCTCGCTGCGCATCCCTTTGTACAGACTCCCGTCGCGCCCGCGACGGGGTCGATCGCTCGCCGACCGTTCGGCAAGAGCGGCATCCAGGTCTCCGCGCTCGGACTCGGCGGACACGCGATCGGACTCGTGAAGCTCGAATCCGAAGCGGTCCAGATCGTTCGTCAGGCCATCGATGCCGGCGTGACCTTCATGGACAACGCCTGGGAGTATCACGACGGCCTCAGCGAGGAGCGCATGGGCAAGGCCCTCGAAGGCCGTCGCGACCAAGTCTTCTTGATGACGAAAGTGTGCACGCACGGCCGCGACAAGAAGGTCGCGATGCAGCAGCTCGAGCAGTCGCTGAAGCGCTTGAAGACGGACACCATCGATCTGTGGCAGGTGCACGAGTGCGTCTACTTCAACGATCCCGAGCGGCACTTCGCGTTGGGTGGGGTGATGGAGGCGCTGGACCAGGCCAAGAAGGACGGCAAGGTGCGCTTCGTCGGCTTCACCGGTCACAAGGATCCGGCGATCCACCTCGCGATGCTCGCCCACGACTATCCGTTCGACGCGGTGCAGATGCCGCTGAACCCGTTCGATGGACGCTTCAAGAGTTTCGAACATCTCGTGCTGCCCGAACTCGTGAAGCGCGGCATCGCGCCGATCGGGATGAAGAGCCTCGGCGGCACGGCCGACTCCATCAAGAAGGGCGTGCTGACCGTCGAGGAGGCGCTGCGCTACGTGCTCTCCTTGCCGATCGCATCGCTCGTGAGCGGGATGGACTCGATCGGCGTGCTCCAGCAGAACGTCGACATCGCGAAGAAGTTCGTGCCGATGAGCACGGAAGAGCGCGACGCGTTGCGCAAGCGGGTCGCCGAGCACGCGGACGATGGACGCTTCGAGCTCTACAAGATCTCGGCCAAGTTCGAGGGCGACACGGGTCGCAAGCAGCACGGGCTCCCGGAGCAAGCCAAGGTTCCGGACTGACGCGCTACGGCCGAGCGGCTTGGGGATGACGTCCGAGTCCGGGACTCGTCGGCACACCCGGCCGACCCACCGCCCGCGAGAAGCGTCTGCGATGCCACGAAAACTGGCCGAGCGCGTAACGTGGGACCTCGGCGTGGCGGAGAGGCGGCGTCCGTCTCCGGACACAGGGTTTCGCCCTGGCGGCACCCGGGTTCTCGCCCTGGTGGCTCGCTGCGGCCCGTAAATCCTCACCCGAGCCATCTGCCCTCTTCACGTGCCCGACCGTCTCACGTGCCCGACAGTCTCACGTGCCCGACAAGTTCACGTGCCCGAGAATCCACCGATGACCCGACTCCCCACCTGGAGCGCCGGCGCCTGCTCGATCGCGATCGTCGGCTCGTTCGCGAGCGCCCAAAGCGTGCTCGTCGCCTCGGGCTGGTCCTTCGAGACGAATCAAGCGAACGCGCAGTTGTCGTGCGTGCGCGCGGCCGGTGACGTCGACGGCGACGGATTCGGCGACGTCCTCGCCGCGGCGCCGCTCTTCGACACGGCGCAGGTCGACGCGGGATCGGTCTGGCTCTTCCGCGGATCGAACACGGGCCTCGCGAGCACGCCGACAACGTCGAGCGCGGGCCCTGATCAAGCGAACGCGAGCTTCGGCGCGCAGATCGCCGCGGCGGGAGACGTCGACGGCGACGGTTATGACGACGTGCTCGTGTCGGCACCGGGGTACTCGAATCCCGAACTCGGCGAAGGTGCAGTCTTCCTCTATCGCGGTGCACCGAGTGGTCTGTCGTCGAGCGCCGCGTGGACGTTCGAAGGGAACTCTGCCGGCGCGAGCGTGAACTCGGTCGCCGGTGCCGGCGACCTGAACCACGACGGATACGCCGACGTGCTGATCGGCGTCGTCGATCCGGCCGGCGCGGGCCGCATCCACATCTTCTACGGGCGCGCGTCGGGGCCGACGGCGGCACCGAACTGGACGCTCGATGGGTCCACTCTCGGCGTGCAACCGGGCGGGCAGTTCGGGAGTGCCGTCTCGAGCGCGGGCGACGTCGACGCGGACGGCTTCGACGACTTCCTCGTGGCCGCGGCGCAGGTCCCCGGTGGAGGCCGCGCGTGGCTCTTCCGTGGAGCGGCGACGTTGCCTTCGACGACGCCGACTTGGTCCTACACCACGGGCGAAGCGGGCGCGGATCTCGCGAGCTTCGGCGGTCTGGGCGCGGCCGGTGACGTGAACGGCGATGGCTACGCCGACGTCGTCGTCGCGGCGAGCGGCGTCGGATTCGACGATCACGGCGCCGTCTACGTGTTCCTCGGATCGCAGGCTGGGCTCGCTCCCACTCCCTCGAACGTGTTGAACGGGGCGCAGAGCTTCGCGCGCTTCGGCCAGGGTGCCTCCGCGGCCGGCGACGTGAACGGCGACGGGTTCGCGGACCTCTGGATCGGAGCGCGCTTCGCTTCGGGTTCGGGCGGGACGACCGGCCGCACCTTCCTCCATCTCGGGAGTGGCGGAGGCATTTCGACCGCCGCCACGCACGAGTTCGATGGTGCTCTCTACGGTGCGGGAGCCGTGCAGTCGGAGTTCGGCGCGAGCGTCGCTCCGGCCGGCGATGTCGACGGCGACGGTTTCGCCGACACGCTCGTCGCTGCGCCGCGCTTCGATTCGGGCGAGGTCGACGAAGGCCGCGCTGGGCTCTTCACTGGCCGCGCGCGCGGCTTGATCACGACACCGAATTGGCTCTTCGCGCGCGACCTGAGCGAGAACCTGGGGCACGCCGCCTCGACCGCGGGCGACGTGAATGGCGACGGTTTCGACGACATCATCGCCGGCGCGCCGGGCGGCAACTACTACGCGAGCACGTTCGCGGGCAAGGCGTACGTGTTCCTCGGCGGCCCGGGTCTGCCCGCCACGACGCCCAACTGGACTCTCGGCGAGAACCAACTCGCGGATCGATTCGGGACGAGTGTCGCCAACGCGGGCGACGTGAACGGCGATGGTTTCGGAGACGTGATCGTCGGCGCACCGGCGCACGACAGGGGCCAGGTCGACGAGGGCGCCGTGTTCCTCTATCTCGGCGGCCCGCTCGGGCTCTCCACGACGCCCGCGCTGGTTCTCGAAGCCGATCAAGCGGGAGCCTTCTTCGGCCAGAGCGTCGCGAACGCGGGCGACGTGAACGGCGACGGGCTCACGGACGTGATCGTCGGTGCGCCGTTTTTCGACGGCGTCGTGGTCGACGAAGGTCGCGTGTTCGTGTTCCTGGGCGACGTCACGAATCCGTTGTCGACTCTGGCCTGGACCCAGGTGGGGAACGCGTCGACCCGCTACCTCGGCATGAGCGTCTCCGGCGCGGGTGACGTGAACGGTGACGGGAAGAGCGATGTGATCGTCACGAACTGGGCCAAGACCGGCACGTCCTCGGTCTTCGTCTTCCATGGCCCTCTGATCGGAACCTCGGTCGCGGCCGATTGGACGCAAGTCGGACCGAGCTATCCCGCCGTCACGTGCTCGACGGCGGGCGACGTGAATGGCGATGGTTTCTCCGATGTCGTGGGCGCCTATCCGCCCAAGGTCTGGCTCGGCTCGAGCACAGGTCTTTCCACGAGCGCCGTGTGGACCTTGCCGAGCCCTCAGGGCGGGCTCGACCGCGGCATCGTCGGCAGTGCGGGCGACCTCAACGGCGATGGTTACAGCGACGTCGCAGTCGGTGATCCCTACTACGACTCGATAGCCGGGCTCGGGCGCGCGTGGGTGTTCCTCGGCTCCGCCGCTGGACCGTCGACGACGGCGCACTGGTCCGTCGTCGGATATCCGAGTGGTTTCTCGTACGACGTGCTCTTCGGCAGCGCGATCGGGAGCGCAGGCGACGTGAACGGCGACGGAATCGGCGACCTCATCGTCGGCGCCGAGAGCCAGTACTTCGGCGATCCGGCGCTCAGCCGCGTGTTCCTGTACCTGGGCAATGTCGGCGGAGGTCCCGCTTACGCCCCGAAAGCGCGACGCAGTGACGACGCCGGCACGCTGGAGCCGCTCTCGCGGTCGGGCTCGCCGGATGCGTTCCGATTGCGAGCCAAGGCCGCCGCACGGCAAGCGAACTCGAGCACCATTCGCGGACGCGCGAAGGCGTTCTTGGAGTACGAGGTCAAGCCGCTCGGCTCCCCGTTCGACGGCACCGGACTGCAGCGCGGTCCGAGCATCGACACGGGTGCTCCGAACTCGAGCACGGTCTTCGACGTGCTCGCCGACGGACTGCAACCGGGTACGGCCTACCGCTGGCGCGCACGCGTCGCGAGCGACGATCCGGTTTTCGCGCACTCGCGCTGGCTCCACGCTTCGGTGCACTGTCGCACCGAAGCCATGGTGCGCACGTCGCACGACTGCAACACGAACGCGCAAGCCGACGAGGACGACATCGCTTCCCTCGCGAGTGCCGACCAGAACATCGACGGCATTCCCGACGAATGTCAGACGTCGAGCGCGAGCTTCTGCTCCGGCGACGGCAGCGCGACGGCCTGTCCGTGCGGCAACGTCGGTGCGAGCGGGAACGGCTGCGGGAACTCGGTGAACTCGGCCGGCGCGCATCTCAGCGCCACGGGCTTCGCCAGCGTCTCGGTTGACACGCTCGTGCTGCAAGGATCGGGGATGACTCCCACTTCGTCGGTCCTCTACTTCCAAGGCACGGCAATAGTGAACAGCGCATCCGGCAGCGTTTTCGGCGACGGATTGCGTTGTGCCGGCGGATTCGTGATCCGTCTCGGAATCGGCACCAATCAAGGGGGAGCGTCGAGCTATCCCGGTGTGGCGAGCGATCCGCCGATCTCGGTGAAGGGTCAGATCCCCATCGCGGGCGGCGTCACGCGGCATTACCAAGCTTGGTTCCGCGACGCGGCGAACTTCTGCAGCACGAGCGTCTTCAACCTCACGAACGGAGTCACGGTCACATGGGCGCCATGACGATTCGACTCACGCACGCTGCGCTCCTCGCGGTGCTCGCAGCCGGCGCGCCTGCGCAAGTGCCCGCCACCATCCACCAAGGCGCGAGCGGCGATGACTGCGGTCGAACGCTCGGCGCTGCCGGTGACGTCGATCTCGACGGATTCGGCGATTGGGCGGTCGGCTGCCCGTTCGCGGACGACGGCGCGGTGACGGACGCGGGCACCGTTCACATCTACTCCGGACGCACACGAACCATCCTGCGCACGCTCGTGGGAATCGCACCACAGGACAAGATCGGGCAAGCACTCGCACCGATCGGCGATGTCGATGCGGATGGCTACGCCGATCTCATCGTCGGCGGAATCGTCACCACCCATCCGCCGACGGATCCCGGCCGAGCGCGCATCTACTCCGGTTTCGACGGTTCGATTCTGCGCACGCTCGCGGGCGCGACCCAGGGGAGCCTGTTCGGATTCGCCGTGGCCGGGATGGGAGACGTCAACGGTGATGGTCGTCCGGACGCAGCAATCGGAGCGCCCTACGACAGCACGAACGGCAACTACGCCGGCAAGGTCGTCGTCGTTTCCGGACTCGACGGCTCGGTGTTGTTCACGCTTTTCGGAACCGGATCCAATCAGGAGTTCGGCAGAGCGATCGCCGGAGGCCACGACCTCGACTCCGACGGCGTTCCGGATGTCGTCGTCGGCCTGACCAATGCCAACGGAGCCTCCGGGGTCATCCGCGCCTACTCGGGTGCGACGCACGTCGTGCTGTTCACGACGCCTGCTCCCGTGAGCGGTCAGTCTTTCGGCCACGCGCTCGACTTCTGCGGGGACGTCGATCAGGACGGTACCTCGGATCTCGTGGTGGGTTCCTACTACGGACACGCCGCGATCGTCTCGGGCGCGAGCGGGGGCATTCTCTTCACGTTCACCGGCCCGCTCGCCGACTCGTTCGGATCTGCGGTCTGCGCAGCCGGTGACAGGAACGGCGACGGCGTTCCGGATGTCGTCATCGCCAGCCCCACAGCAGATCCATTGGCCTACAACTCGGGCTGGGTGCGCATCTACTCCGGTGCTGATGGCTCGATCCTCGCGACGATCTCGAATTCGGGTGCGCAGGATCCGATCGCGGCGTATTTCGGCGAGCGGTTGGCCGCGGTCGGCGACACGAACGCGGACGGCACGCCCGATTTCGTGGCCGGCGCGCCGAAGAAGAGCCTCGCGCGTCTGATCCTCGGTGGCTGTCCGCCGCCCGACCTGTACTGCACAGCGAAAACGAACTCGCTGGGTTGCACACCGCAGCTCTCGTTCAGCGGCGCGCCTTCGCTCACATCGGGCAGCGCGCTGACGGTGACGGCGAGCAACGTGGTGAGCCACGCACCCGGCATGCTCTTCTTCGGATCACAGCCCGCGACGATCCCGTTCGGCGGGGGAATGTTGTGCGCGACGGGCTCACCGATCGTGCGGACTCCGATCCAGAGCGCGGGTGGAACCGTCGGCGTCGTCGACTGCAGCGGCACCTACACGTTTCACTTCACGACCGCGTACATGGCCTCGAAAGGCCTCGTCCCGGGCTCGCGCGTGTGCGCGCAGTTCTACAGCCGCGACAACGGCTTCGGCTCGCCGAACAACATCGGCCTGACTGCGGCGATCGAATTCCTCGTCTGTCCTTGAGTTGCCGCGGCTGACTCGGCGTCGCTCGCGAGCGTCGCTGCACGAAGAGAGTGGGACGCTCGCGTGGCCCAAGCGACACGGCTGCGGGCTACATTTTCGATCGCTATGCTTCGGCGATGGACTTCTCCGTGTTCCTCGATGTCATCCGCTCCCTCGAGCGCGCGGGAGTCGAGTACATCCTCGTCGATGGCGTGGCAGTCAACCTTCACGGGGTGGTGCGCGCGACGGAGGATGTCGACTTCTTCGTGCGCCCCGGACGTGAGAACGTCGAACGGCTGAAGACGGCGTTGCGCGCCGTTTGGAACGACCCGGAGATCGACGAGATCCGCGCCGAGGACTTCGAGCTCTACCCGACACTGCGCTATGGCTCCCCGGCTGGCGACTTCGTCCTCGACATCCTCACGCGGCTCGGCACGGCCTTCCGCTACGAGGATCTCGAGGCCGAACGTCTGCTCGTCGAAGGCGTTTCCATTCGCATCGCGACGCCCGCGACCCTCGTTCGGATGAAGCAGCGAACCGTTCGACCGATCGACCAGGCCGATGCTGCAGCGCTCACGAAGCTCTTCGGACTGGAGAAGCGGCACTGATGCCGATCCAACGCTTCAAGAGTTCTGAGGAGGCACGCGAGGCACTGTGGGTTCTGCCTGGCGACCCGCACCTCATCCCGCGCATCCGCAAGCTCTGGGACTTCGCAGCGCGACTCGTGCCCGGCGCTGCGCCGCGTGGAGTGCGCAAGTTCCGCAGTTTGGAAGATGCGCAACGAGACCGCGCCGAATGGGTCGCGCAACGGGCTCACACACTGCGCGCGACGCGACGGGAGGTTTGAGTCGTTGGGTGGCCGAACGCTGTGCCCGACGGCCGGGCTCGAAGGGATTCGTCCCTGGACAACGGGTCAGCGCGTGTTCCACAGCCGCGACCACGACCTCTCGCCCGGAACGATAGCGAGCCGACGGGGGCGACGAGTTCGAGGTCGGGAGCGTCGCCCACGCACCAGGCGTTGAACCCGCTTGAACCGCGAACGCGGAGTCGTGGTCCCCGAGTCCTCTGTGCTGATCCGCCGCGGGCTCGCGACGGCCCTGGTCGTCGCCCGCAAATGCTCGCGACATACAGGTCATGGCCCCACTTGTCATGATTCGTGCTGCGCGGCACCGCCTCTTGGTGGGATTCGCGCGAGAGGAACGCATGACACTCACCAGATCTCGACAACGATCATTCACGAACCCGCACCCCTGGCGCGGGCCGTCGTACTTCCTGTCGCTCACGAGCGCGGCGCTGAGCCTTGCCGGCGTCGCGTCGGCGATGCAGACGCAGACGCCGCACGAGCTGCCCCCGAGCCTGATCTTCGTGACGGCGGGAATCGATCACGACCTGGGGACGGATCTCGACGACGCCGGAGACGTGTCGGTCACGCGCACACGCGCGACGATCGGTTTCCATCGGCGCCTCGACGAACGATGGGTGCTGCGCGGTCAGATCGGCGCCGAGCACGCGAATTACGGCTGGAGTTCCGACGCGCTCTTCCTCGGCTCGAACGATCCCTGGAGCGAAATCTGGAAGGTCGGCGCGGGCCTCCAGTTGATCCGCAAGCTCGACGACCATTGGAATCTGGAGGGCAGCGTCACGGCGGTCTCGACAGCCGAGCCCGATGCAGAGTTGGACGAGTCGATCGACTATCGATTGCGCTTCTCGGCGTCGTGGCGTCGCGACGAGAATCTCACGCTGGGGTTGGATCTGACCGCGAGCACGCACCTCGAGGACTCGACGCTCGTGTTGCCGTTCCCCACCGTGGACTGGCGCTTCGACGAGAAATGGCGGCTCGTCTCCGACATCGGGGACGTCATCAAAGGACCTTCCGTCGGCGTCCATCGCACCCTGTCCGATGAGCTCGACCTCGGCCTCGTCGCGGTGGGCGTCTACAACGACGCACGGCTCGACGACGGGCCGGTGCCCGATGGCGTCCTGCGCGAGACCCGCGTCGCGGCGGGGATCGAGGCGAATTGGAAGCCGCGTCTCGGCATCAAAGTTTCCATTCTCGGCGGCTACGACGTGTGGGGCGAGCTGCAAGTCGACGACGCGGACGGCGACGAGATCGAGAAGACACGCCTCGATCCGGCGCCGTTGCTGGGCTTGTCGGTCCAGTTCGCGTTTTGAGCTTGCTCACGACTCGCAATGAACTGCATGGCGCCCTAGCGCCACGAACGGCAGGGCGCCCTAGCGCCACGAACGGCAGGGTGCCCCAGCCCACGAACTGCACGGCGCCACAGCGCCACGAACTGCATGGCGCCCTAGCACCACGAACTGCATGGCGCCCCAGCACCACGAACGGCAGGGCGCCCCAGCCCACGAACTGCACGGCGCCCTAGCGCCACGAACTGCATGGCGCCCTAGCGCCACGAACTGCATGGCGCCCTAGCCCACGAACTGCACGGCGCCACAGCGCCACGAACTCTTCTGCAGCGCGGAGCCCGCTCCCATCACCGACGACCGTCGAGCGTGAACTCGTGTTGGACTACCAGAGCGGTTTGTCGGCCGCGATGAGCGCGCTCGACAGTTCGCGCGCGATGCTCTCGGCGTTCGCGCGCATCCGAGCCTTGCTGGAACCCTTCACGGTGACACCCACCGCGGCGATGGCTTCGCCCGACGCATCGATCACGGGTGCGGTGTAGTCGAGGTGATCGCCTTCCTCGAGCGCCACCGCCTGCTTCGTCTGCATCGCCCGGATGTCCTCGGGGTCCGAAGCGTCGCCGATCTTCGCCCCGATGTTCGACGCGATCACACGGCTCGTCTTGGCGTTGCTCGGCACGGCGTGGACCGTCAGCCGCACGACTTCCGCGTGACGCGCGGCCACCTCGTCGACGATGCGCTGCACCTTGGGGTACGCGGAGTGGTCAGCGACCGAGGACGAGCACGCCGCGAGGCCGAGGACGAGTATCAAGGCCTGGATCTTCATGGTTTGACTTTCGAGGAGAGCGAGAGGTCGCGTGGTCCTCATCCACGGACCGCGGAGTTCGACGGGTCGAACCCGTGCTCGCGAATGCGGCGCGGATCCTGATCGCGGGGAGGATACGCCCCGCGAAGGACCCGACCCGCAACGCGGCAATCCGGGCCGTGCGAGCGGCGTTCCCCCGCGCGCTGGGCGCAGTACGCGTGCCAGAAGCTCGAACTGCGCAATCCGGTCAGCTCTGCGTCGCCGCCCGCGAGTTGCGTCCGTCGACTGACCGCTCCGCGAACAGTTCGGTGCGCGAAGGCGTCACACGGTCGAAGCGGTCCTCGCGACGATCACTCGGGTTGTACCGCAGTCGGAACCCGCTGCCGTGTATGAGCGTCGGCGCGCCGTCGCGCGCGTACCCGGCTTCAAAGCAGGCGCAGCATCACGAGCGCCGTCTGTTCCTGCTCCGGTGTCGGCCAGTTCTCCGCTTTCGCGCGCCGCTCCGGCGTCTGCGCTCGCCACCACGCGAGCGTCGCAGCGGTCGTATCGGCGAGCGGTCGGTAGCGGAGCCCCACGCCTTCGGCCTTACGACCGTCGAAGTGGCCGCTCACGGTCACCGTGCCCGGCGTTGCGGGCTGGCGCACGAGCGGAAGCCGAATTCCCGTCTCTTTCAGCGCCGCGGGCGTCGCCCACCGGAATTTCACTGGCGTGTCCGAGATGTTCGTCAGCGACTGGAGGACCTGCTCCCAAGTCACGGCCTCGTTCGGGCCCGACGCGTTGTAGATGCCGGCTTGATCACGCTCGCCGAGCTGCACGATCCAAGGGCAGAGATCGCGCACGTCCACCCACTGGAGTTCCGCCTTCGGATCCGGGGGCCCGAGCACTTCACCGCCGCGCGACACGCGATCCACCCAGTACGTGAACCGGTCCGTCTCGTCTCCCGGACCGAAGATGTAGGTGGGGCGCACGATCGTCGCTTTGCTGCCGAGCTCGGCCTGCACGATCCGATCACACTCCGCTTTGAGCGGGCCGTACGTGGCGCCGGTGACTTGCTCGACCTCCGTGCTCGGGCTCGGCCACAGCGGCGAACTCTCGTTCATCACGCCTCCCTTCGACGAGTCGTAGACGGCGACGGTCGACACGAACACGTAGCGGCCGACTCGATCCTTCAGCAACGCCGCCGAGTCGCGGACGTGCCGCGGAACGTAGCCCGAATTGTCGATCACGATGTCCCAGCGTCGCGCGCCTTCGAGCGCCGCGAGACCCGGCTCGATCTTCGTGTCGCGATTGCCGATCAGCTCCTCGACACGGTCGCCGTAAAGTCCCTTCGCACTCTGTCCACGATTGAAGATCGTGACGCGGTGGCCGCGTGCGAGCGCATATTCGACTTGGTGGGGGCCGAGGAACCCCGTGCCACCGAGGAAGAGGATGTCGAGCGGTTTGGCAGCGTGTTTCGCCTCCCCCGTCGAGCTCGCCGCTTCCGGCGCCGATCGGCACGCGAGGACCAGAGGCAGCATGGCGATCGTCCCTATCAGCAACTTTCGGCGGGCATTCATGCGTCTTCTCGTTGTTCGAGCCCAAGGAGCGAACACCCACTTGGATGCGCGCGGGAGGTGGTTGACCGTAGGTTGCGACGTCCCCGGACTCCGCGATCGACGAGCCTCGTCGAATGACGGAACTTCCGACGAGCCGACGACCTCGCACCACGATGCATGGACGGATCGAATGCGCGTCGCCGAACTCGGTCCGACGCGCTCGCACCAAGCGATCAGCGCGCTACTTCAGCCGCTTGATGATGTGCCAGCCGTACGGGCTCGCCTTCGCGTCCCACGGCGCGACGCCGATCTCACCGACCTTCAAGCGGAAGCCGACGTCGCCGAAGGCTTGAACCATCCCTCTGCGGCCGGCCTTGGTCATCGGGTAGATGCCGGGCGCGCTGTCGTCCGTGTGCTGCTTGACGAGCGCGCCGAAGTCCCCGCCGGCCATCGCCTCGCCCCAGCACTTCTCCGCCAGAATCTTGGCCTCTTCCTTCGTGCGCGTTACCGGTTTCGAAGGCAGCGTGCCTCGGAACGCGACGAGGAGGTGCTGCAACTCGATCTTCTCGTCGGGCTGCTCCTGCTTCGCCATCAGCTCTTGGATCGCGGCATCCATGTTCGCGGGGGCCGCAGCCGGAGCGGACGTCTTGTCGGGCGCTTCGGCCGGAGCTTGGGCCACCGGCTTGGCGGGAGGTTGAACCGGCGTTTGTGCCGGTGTCTTGGGAGCGTTGTTGGTCGGCGGCATGGGCTGTTGCGGAGCGTCGTTCGCGCACGCCGCGAACAGGACGAGACCGGCGAGGGGTAGCGGAAGTTTGGGCGACATGATGCGCGAAGTTATCACGCTTGCCCGGGCGACACGATGGAGTCTTGCACGGTCATCCCCCTGAGCTGAGCCTTGATGAGAGTTCCCCATGTAGCGAGCGCGATGGAGGGCGCGGACGACACGGCCGCCGTCACCTTCGCACCTACGGCTGCCAATAGAGCTCGTACCCGTTCGTCAGGTTGAACGTGCTCGCCGTGCAGTAAGCCGCGCTGTTGCGATACCAAACTTGGTAGTAGTCAGAGCCGCCAACCGCCGGGACGAAGCCGCGCACGCTGACGCTCGGGTCTCCAGCACCTGGGTAGGTCGATGTCCCGGTCCCACTGTTCGTCTTCGTGCCCAGGCGGATGATCGAGCCACTCGCGCAGCGCAGCCCGTCGCCGAACGGTGCTCCATTGCCCGAGCTCTGCTTGGCCGAACCCTGGAAGTAGAGGCAGGTCGAGTTGGGCGGCATCCCCGAACCTTGCAACACGACCGTGTCCGCCGTGACGTCGGCGATGCCGACGGCAGCGATGCGTCCAGCCGTGCCGGTCGAGTTCGAACAGCCCGCCTCGCTCGTGGAGGTGCTGTGGTTGGCGCACGGGCAGTCCAGCGCGGAGATGCCGTCGCCGAGGCAGAACGGTGCGCCCGTGTCGGTGTCGAAGCGCAGGTTGAACCAGTTCGTCGAGCTGCCGACACCGGCGACGCGCACGAGGTAGTCCTCGCCGCTGACGACGGGCACCGAGATGTACGAGGCGTTCGTTTCGCGGCCCACGGGCGCTCCGATGGCAGCGTCGTCGTTGCACGTGATCTCGAAGAGTCCGCAGCCATTGGAAACCGCGACCAGCGTGTCGAGCGCCGAGCCCGCCGTGTTGATCTGCAACACGCCCGTCTGCGTCGCGACGTAGCGGTACCAGACGTCGCGCGAGAGGCTCGTCGTGCCGCAGCCGCCGATCGCCACCGAGTTCGTCGCGTTGACGTTCGTGCCCTGGAATGTCCCGTTGCCGACCGTGATCGCATCGGCGCAATCGTCGTTCGTCGGCGAGAGTGACACCGTCATCGAGTACTGGTTGCGCGGATCATCTTCGAGGTACACCTTTCACGCGACCGTGTTCGCGCCACCGGTGTTGATCCATTCGAGGCGCTCACTGTTCCCGACTCCGAGCGAGAGGTCGGTGGCACTCGCGTCGCCGCAGTTGACCCACAGTTCGGCGTCGATGTCACCCCAACTGTGCGTGAACGAGAGGTCGACCGTGAGCTTCGCGCCCGCCGGCACGAGGATCTCGTACCAGTCGGGGTCGTAGTACTTGACGATGCGATTCGTATAGGTGCCCACCGCGATGTCGGGCAAGCCGCCGCACGCATCGTTGGGCTCGAGGGAGTCGTCGCTGCCATCCGCGAGCAGGCTCGCGAACGTCGGGTAGGCGTTCGAGAACCGGCCGAAGTCGAAGAAGGCTCCACAGGTTATCGGGCCACAGGTGAGCGTCCCCGAGTATTGACTCGTGGACGCACGGAAGAAGCCGGCGCCGATGGATCCGTTGTTGAGGCTCCCGCTCGTGGTCTGGATGCGGAAGTGATCCACGGTCTCGCACGAAAGGCCCGCACCTACGAGCTCCGTGGTGACCATCTTGAACTGTCCGAGCGGGTGGTGGATCGACTTGCCCAGCGTTCCCTGGAACAGGGGCACGCTCGACCAACCGGCCCAGGAAACGCTGCTCAGAACGGTGCCCTGCACGAGGAGCAAGGTGATCTTGGCGGACGGGTCCGAAGCCATCAGCGAGCAGAAGGCCGAGGTCGGAACGCTGTTCAGGGCGGGCGGAGTACCGCCGCACGAGCTGGTTTGGTAGCGCCACGAGATGACCGCCGTGTTCGCGACCGAAGTCGTGGAGATGCAATTCCTCGACGTCGCGAAGTAGGGCGTGATGTCGTTCGACTCCGTCTCGAGCAGCGTGCCCGTGCACAGGAAACCGTTGCCGCTCTCGATGTAGGACAAGCGTCCCACGGAGTTGCGCAGCGAGCTGATCGACGAATCGCACGAGGAGTCGATCGTGCACGAGCCTTCCGGCTGCGGATCGAGCGCCGGATCGCGATAGACGTGCAGCAGGGAGTCGATCTGGAACGGCAGCGTCGGCGCCACTCCCGACGCGACACCTTCCACGCGGTACTCGACTCGCGCGCGGTCGCTCTGCAGCACGTCGGTCCAGATCTCGCGGGTCTCGAACGGACCCGTGCCTTCGAACGGCCCCGAGATCCGCTCCGGTGCTTGCGGAGCGTAGGCCATGACTTGACCGCCGCGCGGCAGGTCGAGGCTCGCGAAGTGGAGACGCAACGCGAGCGCGCCATCGGCGCCGACCTCCGCGGTCCACAGCCAACGGCCGCCGCCGAGTTCGTGCCACACGCCGTCGGACGGTCGCACGATGAGGGGTCGGACGACGCCGATCCGCAACGGGACGAGTCCGGACGCCTCGGCTTGCATGTCTTGTTGCGCGAGCCATGCGTGGTCGACGTCTCGCAGGCGCAGCGCGCTCGCGCCGGCGAGATCGAGGCCGACCTCGAAGCTGAAGGGCAGCACCGGCGACTTCACGGTCGCGGCCGGCCGGGGATCGGGCGATCCGAACGTCTCGACTTGCGCCGAGACCATGGAGGTGATGAGCAGACCGGCCAGGGGCAGCAATCGGATGGAGTGCGACACGTGAAGACTCTTTGGGCAGGGCTCCCGGCGCGTGGGCCGGGAACGGGGCATCCATGGGATCCGTGCGCCCCGGCCGGCGTTACTGAGGCAGTCCTGAATTCCGGCCGCTCTCCGCTCGGGACGGAGCGAGCCATCGTGCGATCCATGCGCTCGAGGCCGGCACGGTAAAGAGCTCCGACTGCTTACTGCGCGTTGTTCGCGACGACCCGGCTCGGTCCGGTTCCGGCGACGTTCGAGACGCCCAAGAGGCTGTGGAACGCCGTGTTGCCGACGACGGTGAACTGGTCGGCGCCGCTCCCGATGCGGATCCCTGCGAGCTGCGACTGGGTCGCCGGATCACCACACTTGTTGCCCGTGATCGTGACCATCCGAGACACCGAGTTCAGCTGGATGCCCGAGAACGCTCCGACCGCCGCCAGCGAGTTCGCGTAGACGTCGACGCCGGTGATGCTGACCTGTCGGCCGTAGATGTCGAAGCCCGCCGTCGCCGCGCCGTGGCTGAAGCCGCCGCTGAAGGAGACGACGCTCGCGTTCTGTGCGATGTAAACGTTCGCTCGCTGCGCGGAGCCGTGCATCTGCGCATCGGTGAAGTAGATCTGCCTCCCCGCGGAGATGTTGACCGCCTCGTAGTAGGGGAAGTCGACCTCGAGCCCGTAAAAGGTCGCGAACTGTGGGTCCGAGCTGCCCATCGTGTTGCGGAACCAAACGCCCGCTCCGTCGCTGTTGACGCAATACAGCTTGTACGCGGACAGCGTGTTGACGCGCCCGTCGACGATGAGGCCGTGCTGCGAATGCGAGCTCGATACTCCGCCTTGGACGACGACGTCCTTGAAGGAGATGACGTCGGAGCCCGCGCTCGCATCGCCCGTCAGCCAGAACCCGTATGCGTTCGGCGCGCGGACGCCGGCGATGCGGACCTTCTGGACGTCCACGGTGTTGAATCCGTGCAGGCGGATGCCCGTCGAAGGCGAGTCGAACTGGCAATTGCGGATGCCGAGTTGCGAGACGTGTTGCGCGAAGATCGAGTTCCCGCCGGTCTTGCTCGCCTCGGCGAAGTAGAGCGTGTCGATGCCGATGTTGGCGACCTGCGCCGCGAGGCTGCCCGCGATCGTGATCGTGTCGAAGTTGCCAGCCGAAATGATCCGGCTCGCCATCGACTCGCCGCGAAGGATCATCCCGCTGCCGAGCGTTATCGTCGACGTCGGCGCGTAGTTGCCCTTCGGCAGGAACAGCTCGCCGCCGCCGGACGCCGCGAGCGTGCCGAGTGCTCTCGCGATCCGCGCGGAATCGGCACCCGAGTTGAGCCCCGCTCCGAACCAGCGTGCGTTGAGCGCGCCGGAGTAGACGCGGATCCAGCGTCCGGGTAGTGCCGGATTCGGTGCGACGACCGTCCCGTCGTCGTCGGGCGCGGTCGAAGCGAGGTTCCAGTGGAACGTACCCCCGCCGCCGTCTCCGACGCTCGAATACCCGCCGACGACTGCGGCACCTTTGCCCGGGAGCGTGCGCAGGTTTCGTCCGACGCCGTTGATGCTCTCGACCGTGTACACCGGCGGGGCGGACGAGCCGACCTGCGCGGGGAGCGCGGCTCTGGCGAGCGCCGGTCCGGGCATCGAGGCCATGACGGAGCAGGTGAGCAGGGCCAAGCTCAGCATGTGCTTGAGTCCGATGCCGCATCCACGCTGCGGGTGACGAGCCACGCGTCGATCCCTGAGGACCCGGAATCGAGGCAGAGCGCCGCGTGGAATTCGTGCGGTGAGGACTTTCGGAATTCCGACCGGACGCCACCCGCCCGAAGGTCGCCGTTCTGGCCGTGTCGATGTTGCCCCCGCGGCCACAGTGGCGTCGATCAGGTCTTCGGAACCACGGTGAGAGCGGAGAGCGGCACGGATGGAGGGTGTCATGGGCTTCATTACCTCGGTTACCTGATCGAGTCGGAACTGCACGCTCTGCCAGATCGCGATGCGGTCGATGTGGCCGTCAGGAAATCGAAGAACCGGCGCGCCAAGGACCCGAAACAGGAGCGTCGAGCTCCTCCTCCCCGGACCTTGCAGCGCGATCCCGTTCGCAGCCGCGTCGGCCGCGATCTTCCAGCCCGTGCCCGGCGCGCCGTGCGTCTGCTTCCCCGTGCAGCACGCGGGTGAACGAGCCCCGCCCGAGGACGCGCTTCCGAAAGCGGGGTGGAAGCCGGCCCGACTCGTCGACGAGGCGTTGCGCGTCGTCCGCACGATCGACGACTTGTTCGTGCGGGCCGAGGCCGAGCGCACGACGCTGCGCGCGCTCGGGACGGCGAGCGCGTGTCTCGAAGGATCGTTCAGGGGGATGCTCGAGCCCCCGGCTCCAGGCTCGAAGCCGTGGGGTGATCTCCGAACTGGCCCTGCGGGCGGGTCCGCGCCTGGACGATAGAGTGATCGCCTCGATTCGCGCCAACCGAGCCTTGGGAGGATTCGTACCGGCGGATTCGGGCCCCACGCATCGTGCAATTCAGACCTCTTCAGCGCCTGCTCGCGGGCGGCCTCGTCCTCGCGTTCCTGGCGCTGCCTGCGCACGCCTACATCGGGCCGGGCGCGGGGTTCGCGGCGGCGGGGTCGGTGCTGATCCTGCTCGGCACGTTCCTCCTCGCGTTCGGGATCATCGCGATCTGGCCTTTCAAGGTCGTCTATCGCGCGGTGACGGGGAAGAAGCGCGGGCCGTCGAAGGTCGACCGTGTCGTCGTCCTCGGACTCGACGGGTTCGATCCGCGGATGGCGCGAAAACTCATGGACGCGGGGCGGTTGCCGAACCTCTCGAAGTTGGCGGAGCGCGGCACGTTCTCGAACCTCGACACGGCGTGCCCGTCGATCTCGCCGGTCGCGTGGTCGACGTTCGCGACCGGCACGGACGCGTCGCGGCACAACATCTACGACTTCCTCACGCGCGATCCGTGCAGTTACGCGCCGATGCTGAGTTCGAGCGACATTCGCGCGGTGCCGAAGACATTGAATCTCGGTCTCGCTGAGATCCCGCTCGGGACGAAGTTCGTCTATCGCTCGCTGCAGAAGAGTCAGCCGTTCTGGAAGTTGCTCGGTGACACGCGTGTGTGGTCCTCGATCATTCGCGTGCCGATCACGTTTCCGCCGCAGCCGTTCAAGAACGGCGTCTTGTTGAGCGGGATGTGCGTGCCCGACTTGCAAGGTACGCAGGGCAGCTTCTCTTTCTATTCGACCAAGATGCGTCCGGCGGGCGTGAAGATCGGCGGTCAACAGTTCCAAGTCGTCCTGCGCAAGGGACGCATCGAATCGAACCTCGTGGGGCCGACGGGCAAGGATGGGCACCATCTGAAGTGTCCGTTCGTCGTCGAGCTGGACGAGAAGACGAGGAAGGCGCGCATCACGCTCGGCACGGAAACGGTCGAGGTCGGCGCGAAGGAGTACACCCCGTGGCTCGTCGCGCCGTTCGGCGGCGTGCAGGGCATCGTGCGTTTCTATGTGCAGACATGGGCAGAGTCGGAGTTCGAGCTCTACGCCACGCCCGTGCAGATCGATCCCGATTCACCGGCGATGCCGATCAGCCACCCGTTCGTCTACTCGATCTATCTGGCGAAGACGCTGGGTCGATTCGGCACGTTGGGTCTGGCCGAGGACACGTGGGCGCTCAACGAGCGCGTCATCGACGAAGAAGCGTTCTTGAAGCAGGCATGGCTGTACTTCGACGAGCGCAAACTGCAGCTCTTCGACGCGCTCGAGAAGACGAAAAAGGGATTCGTCACCGTCGTTTTCGACACGAGCGACCGCGTCAGCCACATGTTCTGGCGCACGCTCGATCCGACGCACCCGGCGAACGTCGGCAAGGAGGTCGAGCGTTGGAAGGACGTCGTCCAGTCCACCTACGCGAAGATGGACGAGTTGGTGGGGGAGGTCGTCGCGAAACTCGGTGACGATCCGAAGACGATGCTGATGGTCATCTCGGACCACGGCTTCACGAACTTCCGACGCGGCGTGAACTTGAATACTTGGCTGAAGGAGAATGGATACCTATGCCTGAAGGCCGGCCACGAGACGTCAGCCGATTGGTTCGCGCACGTCGATTGGTCGCGGACGAAAGCGTTCACGCTCGGATTGACCGGCCTCTTCATCAATCGCAAGGGTCGCGAAGCGGAGGGCATCGTCGAGATGCGCGAGCTCGACGCCTTGTGTCGCGAATTGAAGTCGAAGCTCGAGGCGTTGCGCGATCCCGCGACGGGCGAGCCGGTGATTCGCGAAGTGTTCCTGACGCGCGACATCCACGACGGTCCGTACGCCGACGCGGCGCCCGAGCTCTTGATCGGCTACCACGAAGGCTTCCGTCACTCGTGGGATTGCGCGACGGGTTCGGTGACGACGGAAGTGTTCACGGACAACACGAAGAGCTGGTCCGGCGACCACTGCGTCGACCCGCGGCTCGTTCCGGGCGTCTTCTACTGCGACCGCAAACCGCTCGTCGCGTCACCGGCGCTGATCGACATCGCGCCGACCGTGCTCGACCTGTTCGGTCTCGAAATCCCGGCGTACATGCAAGGTCGCGCGCTCTTCGCGGACGGTACGGAGCGTCGCTCGAAGCCGGGTCGCGGCGCGGACGTCGCGCCGTCGCCGCACGAGCACGTTCACTCACGTCCCGGCAACCACTGATCCGGGACTGCCGCGTGAAGCTCTGGACCCGAGCGGCCCCAGAGCACGTCGCCGGGCTGGCACCCTGAGGTGCATGCGCTCCGTACCCCGCCACGCCGAGTTCGTCATTCCACACGGCTGCCCGGGGGCCCCGCCGGAGCCAGAACCTCGCAACCGACGGCCCCCACGGAAGGGAACTGGAAGTAGGATCCAGAGGGAACTCCGACGAACTATTTACGTTACCTCGTCGTGAGCCCGCCAGGCGCTGTTTTCAGTCCCCCTTCGAGAAGTCTCCATGAAGTCACGTGGTTTCGTCGTCCCCCTGATCGCCGGCATCCTTGCGAGCACTGTTGCGGCACAGGCACCGCAACAGGGCACACCGATCAAGCTCGCACCCGTCAAGGTGCTCTCGCGAGCGGACGCTGCAGCTCAGCAGCAACCGCAGCCTCAGTCGAGCTCACTCGCCAGCGCGGGTGCTGACGACTGCGCCAACGCAGCCACGTCCGCGATCAGCGGCACGGGAACGTTCCCGGTCAACTCGACGGCAGCGACGAGCAGCGCGCAGTTCGATGCCGGCTGCGTCCGACCGTTCACGGACGTATGGTTCCAATACACCGCGACCTACACCGGCTCGATCACACTCGCGACCTGCGGCGGCGTGGGCGTCGACTCGGTCGTCGCGGTCTGGTCGGGCTCGGCCTGCCCGGCCGGCGCCTCGCTGGCCTGCAACGACGACTTCTGCGGACTCCAGTCCAGCGTCACGTTCCCGATCACGAGCGGCAGCGTCTACCTGCTCCAACTCGGTTCGTACAGCACGAACCCCGGTTACTCGGGCACGTTCAACCTCGTCGCTCCGCCGCCCCCGCCCACGAACGACGAGTGCACGATGGCTTCCCCGGTGGTTGGCACCGGCACGTTCCCCTTCGACAACACCGCTGCGACGACGAGCGTCGCCGGTCAGAGCGAAGCACCGTGCACGTTCTTCGGCTCGACGGCGGTGGTCAAGGACGTGTGGTTCACGTGGACCGCGCCGGTGAGCGGGCTCGCGACGTTCGCCACCTGCGGTATCACGACGGTCGACACGAAGATCGCGGCGTACCCGGGCGCAGGTTGCCCGGCTGCCAACTCCGTCTTGGCGTGCAACGACGACAGCTGCGCGAGCTTCCAGTCGTCCATCGAGTTCCCCGTCACGGGTGGCACGGCGTACACACTCCAGATCGGCCTGTACCCCTTCTCCGTGACCGGCGGCGCCGGGAACTTTTCCCTGGCGGTTGCCCCGCCGCCGGGCCCGCCGACCGCGGCGAGCATGAACGTCGACATCGGGCCCGCGACGTTCGGCACTCCGAGCAACACGTACGGCGCTGCAGCGGCGGCCCCGGGTTTCTGGAACGACCGTAGCCCCACCGTGTCGAGCAGCTTGCTGAACGACCTGTCGGGCGCGCCGTGCCAAGCCCAGCTCACCCGCACGGGCACCACGCTCGCCGACTTCTCCTTCGACAACGCGCTGACGAGCGGCGACGACCAGGCGCTGATGGACGACGCGCAAGACTGCGGCGGCGTCGGCGGCACGACCACGTGGACGTTCAGCAACTTGTTCGGCGGGAACTACACGGTCTACACCTACGCGTGGGCACCGGATAGCGCGACGTTCGTCTCGAGCGTTACGGTCGCGGGCTCGGCCGATCCGGCTCAGAGCGTCGGCGGCACGTGGCCCGGCACGCACGTGCTCGGCACGACGTACGCCCGTCACGCGGTCACCGGCGTGCCGAGCTTGGGCTCGATCGCGATCACGGTCTCGACGGTCAGCGGCTTCGCGACCCTGAACGGCTTCCAGATCATTCGCGCAGGCTCGAGCTTCACCGGTTACTGCTTCGGTGACGGCACGGGCACGGCCTGCCCGTGCGCCAACAACGGCGCGGCCGGCAACGGTTGCGCGAACTCGATCGTCCCGACGGGCGGCAACCTCGGGGCCAGTGGAGTTGCGAGCGTCTCGGCGGACTCGGTCGTCCTCACGGGCTCGGGCATGCCGAACGCGACGTGCTTGTACTTCCAAGGCACCACGCAGATCAGCGTGGTCTTCGGCGACGGTCTGCGTTGCGTCGGCGGAACCGTCATCCGTCTCGGAACGAAGACGAACGTGGCCGGTAGTTCGTCCTACCCCACGGGCGGCGATCAGTCCGTTTCGGTGCGTGGCGTCATCCCCCCGGCCGGCGGGATCCGCAACTACCAGTGCTGGTACCGCAACGCAGCGGCGTTCTGCACGCCGTCGACGTTCAACCTGACGAACGGCGTGTCGATCCCCTGGCAGCCGTGACTTGCGTTGGATATGTCAGCTTCGTGCTGACGGATCCGACCACGAGATCGTAAGGAGCTGGCCGCAGAGGATGCCTCTGCGGCCAGCTTCGTTGGGTGAGTCGGGGTTTCGGCGGGTCGGCGTGGCGCGCGGACGGAGCAGCACGCGATCGTCGCGTTGTTTCCAGGCAGGCGTGGCGTGACCGTTACCACGAAGCGGGTGCTGCGCGGGGAGCCCTGATCCGAGCTTCGACGAATCGGACCGTCTGAAACCGATGGAGGCTCCGTGAGCCCTCGAACATCGGCCATCCGATAGATTGGTCGCCCTCCCCAGATCACCCAGCCGTCCGCGGCTTGGCTCCACGTGTCCCGATCCCTCCCAAAGAACGAGCCCACGGGCGCCATCCAGTCGGCGTCCGGACCGGCATGCGAGAGCGCATGAGGCGTTCGCGCCGGATCGTCTGGCTCCCGCTCGCGGTGCTCGGTGCGTTCGCCGTGTCCGGACTCGCGCGCGCTGGAGATGTCGTGCCGCAGACCGCGGCACGCTGCATCCTGCTGGGCATCGACGGGATGGACCCGGATCTCCTGCGCGAAGCGATCGCGCGCTTTCCCGACCGCATGCGGAACTTCGTGCGGATCTCCAGCGCGAACGGGATCCACGAGCTCCAGACGTCCGTGCCGCCGCAATCGCCGGTCGCCTGGTCGAACTTCATCACGGGTCGTGATCCCGGTGGTCACGGCATCTTCGACTTCATCCACCGCGATCCGATGACGCGCTTGCCGATTCCGTCGACGGTGAAAGCGGAAGCGCCGAGCACGATTCCGCTCCCCGCGGGATGGCAATTCCCGCTCGGTGGTGACGCCGAATCGAATCGCACCGGCGTTGCGTTCTGGAGCATCTTGAAAGATCACGGCGTCCCGGCCGACGTGTGGCGCATGCCCGCCAACTTTCCCGTCGAGGGATCCGAGGGTTGGTCCTTCAGCGGGATGATGACGCCCGCGATCGACTCGGCCTACGGCAAATACACGTACTACGTGACCGAGCCCGATCCGAGCGCCATCGTCAACGAAGGTCGCATCGTGCCCGTGCGTGAGTTCGACGGTCGCATCGACACGTCGCTCGGCGGCCCGGCGAGTCCGTTCAAGAAGGATGGCCAAACCGCCAGCATTCCGCTGACGATCCTGCTCGATCGCGAAGCGCGTGCAGCCGCGATCGTGGTCGCCGGTCGTGTCATCGTCCTGCCCGAAGGCGCGTGGAGCGACTGGGTGCAGGTCTCGTTCGATCTCCTCCCGCTCGGTGTGGCTCCGGTCGCGGGCATCGTGCGCTTCCATTTGAAGCGTCTCGCGCCGTTCGAGTTGTACGCGTCGCCGGTGAACATCGACCCGACATCACCGATCGCGCCCGTTTCGGAGCCCGCGGACGCGAGCGCCGAAGTCGTGGAGCGCGCGGGTTTCTACTACACGCAGGGCATGCCGGAGGACGTGAACGGCCTCAAGGAAGGCGTGCTCACCGAGGCCGAGTTCCTCGCGCAGGGCGAGATCGTTCATCGAGAAGGCGTGCGACTCCTCGATGTCGGACTCGCACGTTGGAAAGAGCGCGGTGGGTTCCTCTTCTTCTACTTTTCCGGCGTCGATCTGTGCGGGCACATGCTGTGGCGCCACCACGATGCGCAGCATCCGAACCACGACGCGAAGAAGGCGACGGAGAGTACGGAAGCGTGGTCGGAACGCGCCGGAAGCACGTGGAAAGACGTGATCTTCGACCTCTACTTGCGGATGGACCCGATCGTCGGGCGCGTGCTCGACGAGGCCGGCCCGAACGCGACCGTGATCGTCATGAGCGACCACGGGTTCGCTTCGTACCGACGCAAGTTCTCCCTCAACACGTGGCTGCTCGAGAACGGCTACCTCGTGCTGAAGGAAGGCCGCGCGCGAGAGCTCCTCGAGTCCGATCCCGCGCACGAGCCCGTGACGATCTTCGACGCGGTCGATTGGTCGAGGACGCGCGCTTACGGCGTCGGGTTCAACGGGCTCTATCTGAACCTCGCTGGTCGCGAACGCGACGATCCCGCGACGAAGGAGGACGAGAGCGGCATCGTGAAACCCGGCGCGGAGGCCGCGCAGCTCGTCGCCGAGATCGACGCGAAACTGCTCGCGATGAAGGACGGCGATGCGCGCCCGATCCTGCGCAACGATCGACCCGATGTGGCTTATGCCGCCGAGCGCCGTGCGGAAGCCCCCGACCTCATCGTGGGGTACGATGCCAACTACGGGAACTCGGACGAGTCTTCGCTCGGGCGCATCCCGCACGACGTGCTGACGGACAATCTCGGCGGAACTTTCCAGGGCAGCCACCTCATGGCGCCCGAGGTCGTCCCCGGGATGCTCTTGTCGACGCGTCCCGTGTTGGACGGGCGGCACGGGCTCGAGGACCTCACGGTCGAGATCCTGAAGCAGTACGGAATCCAACCGGCCGCCGGCATGCGCGGTAAGCCGGTCCTGAAGTAGAGGAAAACGCGATGTTCGGCGGCGGAAACAAGATCAAGTTGGAGAAGGATCTGCTCGAGCGGATCAAGAAGATCAGCGCCGCGGCGGGTTACGCGAGCCACGAGGAGTTCATCGTGCACGTCCTCGAGAAGGAGATCGCGAAGTTCGAGGGCGCGCAGAGCGACGCGGACATCGTCGAGAAGCTGAAGGGTCTCGGGTACATCTCCTGAGAGACCGTGAAGACATCGACCCTACGGAATCTGACGACCTCGTGGCGTCGCTCCGCGGCTGCTTCGAGCCCGTGAGTTCATCACAGGCTTCGAGCCACCGCACGCACGTGCGCAGCCCGCGGGAGTTCGTGACTTCTTCACGGCACCGACAACCTGTCGTGGCGACGACTGCTCCTCGAGGATGAACGCCCTGAACCGCACCGTGACAGCTGTGTTCGACGTGGTACTCCAGCCGTTCGAACTCCTCGGGTCTGCGTGGTCGCTCGTGCTCGTCAGCGGTGTCTTCGGCGTGCTGGCGCTGTTCCTCTTCAAGCACGTCTCGGCGCAGAAGCGGATCGCCGCGGTGAAGAACCGCATCAAAGGTCACCTGATCGAGATCCGGATCTGGCAGGACGATCTCGGCATCGTCGCGCGGTCGACGGGCAAGGTCTTGCTCCGGAACTTCCAGTACCTCGGCCTCAACTTGCTGCCGTTCGTGCCGCTCTCGATCCCGTTCGTGTTCGTGTTGGCGCAACTCGTCGTGCGCTACGCCTACGCGCCGATCGAAGTTCACGAGCAGCGGTCGGTCATGCTCGCGGGCGCGGGGACGACGTTGGAGATCGAGCTCGATGATTCCGTCGCAGCGCGCGCGTCCGAGATCGTCGTACGCGTACCGGTCGGCCTCGAAGCCGTATCACCGCTCGTGCGGATCCCACGCGAAGGCCGCGCCTTCCAGGAGTTCGTCGCGCGCGCGAGCGGCGACTACGAGATCTCTGTCGAGATCCCCGGTCTTGGCAGCGCGACGAAACGCGTCGTCGCCGGCGACGTGGCGTCGCGCACGATGCAACCGCTGCGAGCGAGTGGATTCCTCGACAACTTGCTGTGGCCGGCCGAGCCGTCGTTCGAAGCGGGCTCGCCGTTCACGAAGATCGCCATCACGTACCCCGATCGCGACCTCGGCTGGTTGCCCAGCGGCCCGGGAGGAGTCGTGATCTCGTTCCTCCTCGCGTCGATGGTGTTCGGCGCACTGGCGATCAAGCCGCTCAAAGTGACGATCTGAGCGATCGTGCCGCGGCGGGAGAGCGACGGCTCGAGCCCATCGGTGCCGCGACTCCGGGCCCGTCGAGACGACCGCGAATGCGAGACGTGGCGACGCTGACCCTCGGCCGTGGCTTCGTCGTCTGTCCACTCGAGTTCCGTGGATCGAATCTCTGGTGCCGGCCGGCCGGAGACTCGGTCTCGGCCCGATTCCCGCCGGCGGACAAGTGCCGCGCGGAACTCACACGCGCTACGCGTCAACGGCTCCGATCGAGCTGCCAGATCTCCGTCACGCGACCGACACGCTCGGCGCGCCACAAACGTCCGATCCAGAATCCCTCGATCGGGAAATCGTACGTTTCCTCGCGGGGGATGAAGGGCCGAGGATCTTCGTCGCGGCAGGGTCGGAACGTGGCGATCAGAGTTCCGCGACGCGCGATCATCTCTCGGGCGGCGCGCAAGTTGGGGCGATCCGGATTCCCGAGGTCGCGCCAGACCACGTGCTCGACGTCGCGCGCCGCGAGTTCGGACTCGAGCTCTTGCTGGTTGCGCGCCTTCAGTGTCGAGATGTCGCGTCCGGCTGCATCGAAAGGCCCGGGTCCCAAGGTCGATTGGTGTTGGAGCCAGGGGCTGTGCGATCCGAAGAAGGTGCCCGCGAGCTCGAGTCGTCGTTCTGGAATCCGCAAGAGCGGCAAGTCGTCCCCGCGAAACACGTGGAACGTGGCCGCTTGCGGCATGTGGCGCTCGATCCAGCGCGCGGCCTCGGCGCTCGTGTCCGGGCGCGCGCGGACGAGCGCGAATCGCGTGACGGTCGCGAACTGCGCGAGGAGGACGATCGCGGCGGGAATCCAGCGCACGAGAAGCCGTTTCCGCTCCGCGCCGGGGACCAACACGGTCGCTGCGGCGAGCGCGAGAACGGGCACGAGCATCAGCGCATAGCGCGGTTTCGTCTGGGCGTACGCACCAAAGGCCAGGAAATAGGGGACGAAGAACACTCCCGCGATGACCAGCGAGCGCGTCCGCGGTGACCAAGTGCTCGGAGCGAGAATGTTGCGCGCGATATCGCGGACGCGTCCGGAGGAAGTCCCGGCTCCGACGGATCGTCGGTCCGTCTCATCGCGGACCGCCAGCGAGTCACGGCTCGAGTGGGACTTCGTCGCACGAATCGCGAGCGCGATGAGGCCGACGCCGAGGCCCGCGATCGGAATCGCCTCGTAGGTCCACAACCCGTGGAGGAGCACGAAGAATCCGCTGCCGTCGAACAAGTCGAGTCCCATGGCTGCCTCGCCGAGCAGCGAGTGACCACGTTGGACTTCGCGATCGATGGCGTCGAGGAAGAGGAACGGGTACCCGAGTCGGACGGCCAGCGCGACGCACGCTGCCGTGAGCACCGCATACGCGATCCGCCGACCGATCCCGATGCGCGGTGCGACGACGATCGCCACGCCGATCGGAGCGAGCAGCAGGAACGCGCTCTGCAAGGTAGCGATCGCGAGGCCTGCGCCGATCGCGGCGCCGGCCGCATGCAAAAAGGTGGGCTGCCGCCCGAGCCGCAGCGCGACCCCCAAGGTCATGAGAATGAGCGCGAACACGACGGCGTGGGGCCTTCCTTCCTGCGCGTAGCACTGCACGAAAGGGCTCGCCGCGGTGAACGCCGTGGCGAGGAACGCCGTGCGCCGGTCGACGAAAGCTCGCGCGATCATCCACATGCCCGGGATCGCGAGCAGGGACAGAATCGCGACGACCGTGCGAATGTGCAGGTGGAGTGCCGACGCGACGGCCTGATGTCCTTCGACGTCGATGGGTTCCACGTCGGTCGGATTCCACGTCGCATGCGCCAAGCGCGACACGAAGTACGGGTAGAACCCGGCGCGCGGCAGTGCGGCCGGCTCGGGCACACCGCTCTCGAAAGCCGCGATGTGCTCGAAGTACACGCGCTCGTCGTTGACCGTCGCGACGGGGAGTTGGAACCCGATCCCCGTGAAGCGCAACCATGTCACGAGCGCAGTGAGAAGGACGAGCGCGGTCACAAAGCGCCGAGCGTCTCGCGACGAGAGATCAACGGACTGGGGCGCGGACATGCTCTCTGCGGAGCATACGGGAGGGACCGGTTGACTCGCACAGCACGGCTCGCTGAATCGGCCGGCGAAGGCGCATTGACGCGGCCTTCAGTTCAGAGACGCCACGCGAGGCTCGATCCGTTCGTGAGGTCGAAAGTCGAAAGTCGAAGGCGTGCAGAAGCTCGCCGCGTCGCGGTACCCAACCTGATGGACGCGTACGGCAGCCGTCGTGACTTGTCCGAGCGCGCGCAACGACAGCCCGCCGGGTGTCGAACAAGACGAAGTACGCGCGACGATGTGCACGATGTCGAGTCGGACGACGCGAGCACCGGCACAACGCAGACGCGCAGGGCGCGTGCAAATGCTCGGCCGAATCGCAGGCAACTCATCGTCGATGGTCTCGTGAACTGCCGTGAACAAGGGCGGTGCGGCGGCGGGCCCTCGAGAGGCCACAACCGCCGTGCGTGAAGACCTCCGTTCGCCGCCCTGCGGCGCTACAGCAACGAATCCAGCGCGCGGGACCTCGTCGAGAACATCGGAACTCGCGTGTAACGCCGACGGGCGTCACCGCGGAGAGCCTCCGTGACCAGCGCCGATCCTGCCGCCCCCGCAGCGCTTCCGGCCGCAGCCGATGCCGCGCTGCGCCGGGAATCCGAGACCGCGCCAGCTCTCCGCGCGGCACCGTCGGCCCACGGGCCGGGCACGGACTTGGCTTCCTTGTTCCGCGCCTTCTTGCGCGCCGGATGCCTGGGTTTCGGCGGGTTCGCATCGCTGATGGCGATGCTCGAGACGGTGCTGGTCAACCAGCGGAAGTTGCTCACCTCGGAGCAGGTCCTGAACGGCGTGTCGCTCGCGAGCCTGTTGCCCGGTCCGCAAGCGGTCAACGTCGCGGCGTACTGCGGTTATCTCCTGCGCGGTTGGCGCGGGGCTTGGGTCCCGGGCGTCGCGGTCGTGTTGCCGTCTTTCGTGCTGATGGTCGCGTTGGCGGCGTTGTACGAACGCTATGGACAGCTCGAGGGCGTCGCGCGGCTCTTCCGCGGCTTCGTGCCGGCGGTCGCCGCCGTGATCGTGAGCGTCGTTTGGCGCCTCGCTGCGAAGTCGCTGGCGACGCGTGCCGAGATCGTCGTCGCCGCCCTCGCCGGCGCGGTCCTCGCGATCGCGGCGTTCGGACTCTTCGGGTTCCCGCGCGCGGGGCAATTGCCACTCACGTTCGGCGTCGTCGCCGCGGCGGGCGTCGCGGGCTGGGCGCTCTTCGCGCGCACTGCTGGTGCGGCCGCGAACGTGAGCGCGCCGAAATCACGATTTCCGGCCCTGAAAGTGGCTATCACCGTTGCCGGAGCCGTTTCGCTCGCCGCGATGGGTCTCGCGCGTCCAGCGGACGATCCGCGCGGCCTCGGTTCGATCGCGACGACGTTCAGCGGGCTCTCCGTGATGCTCTTCGGCGGCGGACCTCGACCGCTACTTCGCGACGATCAAGTACGTGTTCCTGCACCGCGATCCGCGCGACGTCGCGCTGTCCTTCACGAAAGCCGTCATCGGTGACAAGCACGTGTACTTCCTCGCGAGGCAATGGGCAGAGCTCCAACGGCTGTGCTTGGACACGCTCGCGCGACTCGGTCCGGCTCGCGTGCACGCGGTCGGATATCGCGAGCTGACGGAGGCTCCGGAGAACACCTTGCGTCGTCTGTGTGCCTTCATGGATGTCGAGTTCAGACCCGAGATGCTCGCGTTCCACGAAGGCCTGGAAGCGCGCAGCACGGCGGCCGCGAGCTCGTTGTGGGAGAACGTGACGCGCTCCGTCATCGCCACGAACCACGACAAGTTCCATCAGGAGCTCGCTGACGAAGAGATTCGCGTGATCGAATCCGTCGCCGGTCGCGAGATGGACGAGCTCGGGTACGCCCGTGCTCTGGTCGCGCGCGGAGAGGAAGAGCGCTTCGACGCATCGCGCGTGGACGGGTTCAAGAAGATCAACGAGCGCCTGAAGAAGGTTCGGACGGAGACGATGGATCCGGACGACGCAGCGCGTCGCAAGCGCCAGGATCAAGTGCTCGTCGACTTGAAGCAGCGCCTCACCGAGTTGCAACCGGTCGGCGCGGCGTGCTGAGAGGCTTCGAGGTTCTCGATCCTGGTGCCGCTCCGAGCCTCGTTGCGCGCGTTCCGCGGCTGTCCCGAGCCCGTGAATGATTCACGGGTTCCGAGTCACGATCGCACGCGTGCGACCGCGACCATCTTGTCCGAGAGGAACGCTGGGTGGCGCACCGGCACGAAGCGCGGTGCCTCGAGCCCCGCTTCCGCGAACTCGCGCGCAACGCTCGCCAGCGCGTGCGCATTGTGAGCGCGAACGCGCAAGCCCGCTCGTGCGCGCATGCGACCGAGCCACGTTCGGATCGCGCGATCGTGGCGAAAATCGACGACGATGCCGACGCGCGCCACGCGCGCGAGCTCGCGCAGGAAAGCGACCCGCAGATCGCGCTCGCGCACCAGGTGGAGAAGGCGGATGCACACTGCGACGTCGACGCACCGATCGACGAGAGGAAGCCGCGTGAGGTCACCGACCGCGAACGCGGCGCCCACGTTGCGTGTTCGCGCCTCACGCAGCATCGCCGACGCGAGATCGATGCCTACGTAGCGGAACCGCGCAGCCAGGAAAGCGCTCATGCGGCCGGTGCCGCACGGTGCATCGAGGACCGACCGTGCTGCCGGCGAACCTGCGGACTGCAAGTGCTCGAACGCCCGCGTCAGGGCGCGTTGCTTGCGCTCGTCGCGCGCGCGACCCGTGCTCGAATCCCAGCGCGTCGCGTATCCCCGCGCATACGCCGGATCGCCGTAGACGAGGAGCTTTTGGTCGAGGATCGGATCGTTCACGCTGCCCTCATGGTGACGCGATTCGCGCGCGCGCGGAACGGCGGACTTGGCGAAGCCGCTCCGACCAGGGATGCTGCACGGATGTTCGACCCCGCTACGGAACATGCGATTCGCGCGGCGCTCGCGGCGCACGCGGGCCAGCGGCGCAAGAGCGCCGACCTGACCCCGTACGTCGCGCATCCCGTGCATGTCGCGCTGATCCTCGCGCGCCTCGGACTTCCTCCACGAGTCTTGCAGGCGGGGCTGCTGCACGACGTCGTCGAGGACTGCGACGGTTGGACGATCGCCCGTGTCGAGCGCGAGTTCGGTGCGGACGTCGCCTCCGTGGTCGCGGAACTCACCGAGGACAAGTCGCTGTCGTGGGAGGAGCGCAAGCGCGCGCAGATCGTCGGTGCGCCGCGGCTCTCGCGCGACGCACTCGCGGTGAAGTCCGCGGACAAGCTGCACAACTTGCGGACGATGGCATCGGATCTGCGTGCCGCGCCGGATCGAACCGCGTTTTGGGCACGATTCAGCCGTGGTCCGGCGTTCACCCTGGGACACGCTCGCGAGCTCGTCGATGCGCTCGCCGCGCGGTGCGATCCGAGGCTTGCAGCCGAGCTGCGCGCGGCCATGCTGGATCTGGAGCACGAGAACGCGACGTGAATCGTTCTGGTTTTTGCGACACGGTCGCGAGCGCGGGTGGTGTCAACCTCTCGAACGGACTTCTCGCGCCCTTCTTTCCCTGATCGCGCGATCGCGGTTCGAGGATCGGTCGGACGCGAAGCGTGCGCGTCGCTTCAGACCACCGGCGCGGTCGCGCCGGAGTTGCGCAGTGCCGCGAGCACTCTCTCGCGGCGTGAAGGACGACACACCAGGAACTCGTCGACGCGCGGATCGGCCTGGTTGTAGACGAGGTCCGCGCCCGAAAGACGTGACACGCTCCATCCGAGCGCGCGCGCCACGATCTCGGGCGCGCACGTGTCCCATTCCTTCAAACCCTTCCGATGCGCGTAGACGTCCGCCTCGCCCAAGAGGAGCAGCGCGACCTTGTTGCCCACACTCCCCGAATGCACGGAACTCGCGCCGATTTCTGCCGCGAAAGCCGGCATCCAGGACGGGGTGTGACTGCGGGAGACAGCAATGCGCGAGATCGCAGGTTGCGGTGAATCGCCGCTAGCCGCCGCGCCCGGACCGATCAGTCCACCCCATGCGCGCCCACCGTCGAGCACGCCCCACAACACGCGTCCTTGCGCAGGCAGGGCGACGACGCCGAGGACCGGCTTTCCGTCGACGACGAGCCCGACGTGCACGGCCCAATCGGCGCGGTGTTGACTGAACTCGCGCGTGCCGTCGAGCGGGTCGACTATCCAGACGCGCGAACTCGTGAGGCGCGCGCTCGAATCGACCGTTTCTTCCGAGAGAATCGCGTCTTCCGGAAATCGTCCGCGCAGGAACCCTTGGAGGAAACCGTCCGCTCCCTGATCGCCGACATCGGCGAGGACGCTCTCGTCCTTCCAACGACCGGTCGCGCGGACGGCGAGCGCGCGCTCACCCGCGATGCGCGCTGCGAGGATGGCGGGCTCGAGGTCGGTGCGCGAATGCGCGGGCAGGTCGTGCGGCAACATGGAACACGTGTCGTCCCAGGAACCGAGTGCGCTGTCAAGGTGCTCGCGAGTCGCTAGACTCACGCGAAGAGACCCCTCGCACAGGAGATCGAATCATGCCCATCGACGTCGGAACGGCTGCACCGGATTTCACGCTGAAGACCCAGGACGAAAAGGACTGGATGCTCTCCGCCCACAAGGGCAAGAACGTGGTCCTTCTCTGGTACCCGCTCGATTGGAGCCCGACCTGCGAGAAGGAAATGTGCAAGGTCAGCAAAGAGCCCGTCCTCGCGGGAAACGACGTCGTCGTGGTCGGAGTCAGCCGCGACTCGACGTGGTCGCACAAGGCCTGGAAGACCTCGAAGGGTATCTCCTACGACCTCCTCGCCGATCCGCTGCTCGAGGCGACGGCCAAGTTCGGCCTCGTACACCCCGCGAAGTTCATCAGCCACCGCGCGACCGTGATCGTGGACAAGACCGGCAAGGTCGCGTTCGCCGACGTGCAAGAAAAGACGGGCGACGAGCGGAACTGGGCGCCGATCCAGGCGGCGCTGAAGACGCTGAAGTAGGACTACACCCCCGAACTCGCGCAAACGGTGCGGGCCTTGCTTCCCGTGAGTTGTCGCAGAATTGGGCCAATTTGCCCGAAGCGTGCCCGGCCGCGCGCGCTGGATCGCGGCGGCGCAGCGTCGATGGCCGATTGAAACCGAGATCCATCACAGTCGCGGACTCGGACGTAGGCACTGGCACGGGCCGTGCTGTACTGACGGCGCATGACGCTCGCCGCCGGATACGTCCTCGCCCTCGTCCTGGTCGCGCTCGTGCTCTTCGCCATCGACGCGATCCGCGTGGACGTCGTCGCGTTGCTCTTGCTACTCGCGCTCGTCATCCCGGGCGTCCTGCCCGCCAACAAGGCCTTGGCCGGGTTCGGCAGCGACACGATCATCACGTTGGCTTCGTTGTTCATCCTGACCGAAGGCGTTCAGCGCACAGGTTTGATCGAGCGGATCGGCTTGCGGCTCTCGAGCTTCGGCGGCGCGAATCCGCGGGGTTTCGTGCGCCTCCTGCTCCTCGCGGGCACGTCGATCAGCGCGTTCCTCTCGAACACGGTCACCGCGGCCGTGCTCGTGCCGCTCGCGATCGGCGGCGCGCGTCGCACGAACACGCCGGCGTCGAAGATCCTGATGCCGCTTGCGTTCGCGACGATCCTGTCGGGTGGCATCAGCCTCATCTCGACCTCGACGAACCTCGTCGTGTCCGGCGCGATGCCGGGTTTCGGCCTCGCGCCCATACGCTTCTTCGAGCTCGCGCCGGTGGGCCTCGTCCTGACCGTCGTCGGCATGCTCTACCTGTTTTTCATCGCGCCGCACCTCATTCCCGACCGAGGGGACGGGGCGGCGACGGAGGATCCGAAGCGACGTTTCGCGGCGGAAATCGTGCTCACGCCGAGTTCGAAGCTCATCGGACAGACGTTGGCGAACCTGCGTCTACCCGAAGCGCTCGAGATCGCGATCGTAGGCATTCGCCGCGGCTCGCGAGAGTTACTGCGCCCGCGGCCGAAGGAACGGCTGAAGGCAGGCGACGAACTCGTGATCGAGGGCGGGGCCGCGCAGATCCTCAGCGTGAAGGACTTCGAAGGCATCGACATCAAGACCGACCAGCGGCCCGAGATCTCGGGGCAGGAGCCGCCGGCGACGCGCATGGTCGAGGCGATGGTCCTGCCGCGATCGCGCATGACCGATCACACGCTGCGCGACCTGCGTTTCCAAGAGCGGTCGGGTTTCACCGTGCTCGGGATCCATTCTGCGAACGAGGCGCGGAACATCGGCAACATTTCGCGTTGGCACTTCCAGACAGGCGACGTCGTGTTGCTGCAAGGTCAGGTCGAGGACATCGATGGAGCCGCCGAAGAGTTCGGCCTGCTGCCGCTAGAGGACCGATCGGGCCACCACCCGCGCAGTCGCAAGGCACCGCTCGCCGCGACGATCTTCCTCGTCGCGATGGTTCTCGGGGCGACCGGTGTGCTCGCGCTGCCGATCGCCTTCCTCATGGGAGCGGTCGCGCTCGTGCTGACGCGCTGCCTGCAACCGGACGAAGCTTACGCTGCGGTCGATTGGCGTATCCTCGTGCTCATCGGGTCGATGTTCGCCTTCGGCGCGGCGATGCAGGAGAGCGGGGCGGCGAGCTGGCTCGCGGGACTCGTCGTTCAACATGTCAGCCCGTACGGACCTCACGCGGTTCTCGCTGCTTTTGCGGTGCTCACCGCGGTGCTGACGCAGCCGATGTCGAATCAAGCCGCGGCCCTTCTCGTGCTCCCCGTCGCGATCCAGGCCGCGGAGCGTCTCGGGATCGACGCACGACCCTTCGCCATTGCGGTGACGCTCGCTGCGTCGTGTTCGTTCCTGACGCCGCTCGAGCCCGCGTGCTTGCTCGTGTGGGGACCCGGCCGCTATCGCTTCCTCGACTTCGTGCGCGTCGGAGGGCCGCTCACCTTGATGTGTCTTGCGCTGACGATCCTGCTCGTGCCCGTGTTTTGGCCGCTGATTCCTGTCGGTTGATGCCCGACGACCGAGCATGGCCGTGGCAGCAACCGGGAACTTCCACACGGCCCGCGGCCAATCGAGTCGCAGGCTTCGTGCTCGCACTCGATCGCGAGCATCCCGCTCACTCGATCTCGCAATGCAGACGCGGTAAGCCCCGCAAGGCAGACGCAGTAAGCCCCGCAAGGCGGACGCAGTAAGCCCCGCAAGGCGGACACAGTAAGCCCCGCAAGGCGGACACAATAAGTCGTCCGCGCGACGACTCAGGGCTTCGCGCGCGGGCCGTTCCAGGATTGGAAACCGCCGGTCAGGTTGATCAGATCGTCGTGGCCCTTCGAGGAGAGGAACTCGCACGCGGCGGCCGAGCGCGCGCCGGCCGCGCAGTAGACGAGTAGCTGTTTGCCGCCCTTCGCGATCTCGCGCTGCCGTTCCTCGATCGATTCGATCGGCACGATCTGCGCGCCGGGGATGATGCCGGCGGCTGTCTCGTGGGGGCTGCGCACGTCGAGCAGGCGCACGGCGCCGCTCGCGACGAGCACTTCTGCTTCGCGCGTGTCCATCTCGCGCCACAGACGGCCTTCGAGGATCTGCTCGCGGTCGAGCTTCGCGCCGCTCGCGACGAGCGCGAGCAACCGTCGCGCATCGGCGAGCTTCGCTTCGACCTGTTCCAGCGCGGCTTCGGTGCGCCGTCGCGCGTCCTCCTTGGCCTCGTCGGCGGCGCGCTGCGCATTGCCGGCCGCGCGCAGCGCGACGAAGCCCACGAGGAACGCGCCTGCCGCCACCAAGATCGCGCCGATTTCCATCTCAATCGCTCCGTCGGCCGAGGACCGCGACGCTCGCGGTGAACCCGTGCAGGAAGTTCCGGCCGCCGACCGGACCGATTTCGCCGGCGGCGAAGAAGCCGGCGGCGGGGACGACGGCGCCGAATCCGTCGAGCACGCAGCCGATGTCGTGATCGGGCCGTCCGAACATGCGCGCGCCGCGTCCATTGCACGTGAACATCAGCGCGCCGATCTCGGACGGCTTTCGAGCCGACCCGCCTCGCTGTTGCACGATCTGCTTGAGGTCCTCGCCGGCCGTGCTCGGGTCGCGAACCAGGAACTGGACCGACATCCCGTTCCGGATCGAGCCGTCGGCGACGACGATCGCGCGCTCTTCCTGTTCGAGGCCGAGGATGCCGCGCACGAGGAAGTCGCCCCGTTCGAACGTGCTCTTCCGCGCGTCGATCGCGAGGCCGAGGAACGGTCCACGCTCGAGCAGCTTCTGGTCGGCGGGGGTGAGTCCCTTCGCGACCTCGACGAGCACTTCGAGCGCCGGACGGCCGCTCAGCTTCACCACGGAGTTCTCGCGCGCGTTCGTTATCACGAACGGCTTGCCTACCGGGCGACAACCTTGGCTCACGACGGGGCGAATCTCGACTGCGCCTTCGAGCACGACGCCGACCGCGCCGCCTTCGACGACGCCATCCTGCGTGAAGAGCAAGTTCTGCCCTGGTCCCGATCCACCGCTCGCCATCCCGCCCATCGCGGGCACTCCGGCGAGCTTGTCGTTCACGATCTCCAGGAACTCTGCCGCGGGGAACGAGTACGGATCCGCGAGGACGAGGATCGAGGCGCGTGACTTGTTCAGGACTTCGGGAAATCCCTCGAAACGCAGCGTCGTTTCGCCCTCCGCCTCGGCGGTGATCGCGAACGGACGCACGACGGTCTCGGGCATCACGGCCGCGAACGCGGACAGCGCGGGACCGTTCTCGACCTCGCGCGTGTTGCCCACGATGCCTTCGCCGGTGCAACCGATGACGACGGGTGAGCCCAGTGCCCTCGCGATGCGCGGTCCGAGGTCTTCGATCGCCGATCCGTGGTGGTGCGAGACGAAGACGGCGACCAGATCGGGTCGCGCGCCGTCGAGTCCTTCCACGATGCCGGCGACGACCTCGGTGAACGCGAGGTCGGAATTGGACGAGACGGAGAGCGCGCTGGCGAATCGAGGGGCGGACATGTTGCTGCCGCGATCCTCGGGAATCGGACACCCGGAGTCGAGGGGGCGAATCGTTCAGGCGAGCTTCGGGATCTCGCCCAACTTGCGCCAGCGCGTGATCGAGGCCGCATCGCACGAAAAATCGCGCTGTTTCACGTCGACGCCGTAGGTCGCCGTCTCGCGGATGTAGTGCTCGACATCCGCGCCCGAGGGCGGATCCCACACGTCGACGTCGTGGAGGAAGACCTGGAAACCGTTCGTGTTGTCGAAGCGGCCGATGATGACGCGGCCGGTCTTCGTTTCGATCGCGACGTTCTGGCCGTGCGGTGCGGTGGCGATGGAGCTCATGGGGGACGGTAGTCTAACGAGCGAGGCGCGCGCCCTCTCGACGGGGCAGCGGATAGGATCCGACTTTCCATGAAGCTCACGCCCCAGCCCTGGATCTGGTTCAACGGCGCCCTCGTTCCCTGGGACAAGGCGCAGGTCCACGTCCTGACGCACGCGCTCCACTACGGCACCGCGGTGTTCGAGGGGATTCGCGCCTACGCGACCCCGAAAGGGCCGTCGATCCTCGGGCTCGATGCGCACGTCGCGCGCCTCTACCACTCGTGCAAGATCGTGGATCTCCCGATCCCGTATGAATCGGCACGCATTCGCTCGGCGATCCTCGAAACCGTTCGCGAGAACCAGCACGAGGCCTGCTACATCCGCCCGCTCGTGTACCGCGGCTATGGCGCGCTGGGCGTGTGGCCCGAGGAAGCGCCCGTCGAAGTCGCGATCGCCGCGTTCCCGTGGGTGAAGAAGGACGAGAAGGCGTCGCTCGAGGAGGGGCTCAGCGTCGGCGTGTCGAGTTGGCGGCGCATGGCGCCCGACACGTTGCCCGCGATGGCGAAATGTGCCGGGAACTACGTGAACTCCGCGCTGATCATCGTCGAGGCCAAGCGTCACGGTTACCAAGAAGGACTCGCGCTCGACGTCGACGGCTACGTCGCGGAAGGCAGCGGTCAGAACTTGTTCCTCGTTCAGAACGGCGTCGTGCACACGCCGCCGATCGGCGCCTCGATCTTGGCCGGCTTCACACGCGGCGCCGTGATCCAGCTCGCGAGCGACCTCGGGATCCCGGTCGTCGAGGACCGCTTGCCGCGCGAGATGCTCTACACGGCCGACGAGGCGTTTTTCACGGGAACGGTGGCCGAAGTCACGCCGATCACGAGCGTCGATGGAAAGCCGGTGGGTTCCGGGAAGCGTGGGAAGATCACGGAGCAACTCCAGAGCACCTTCTTCGGGGCGGCACGCGGCACGGCACCCGATCGACACGGTTGGCACACGCTCGTGCGTTCCTGAACGGGAACCCCACCGCTCGATCGACCAGGCGCGCGAGGCCGAGAAATTGCCCGTGGAGCGCACCGTGGCTGCTCGCCCGACGATCTCACGCTCTGGCGAACCGCGGTCCGCCGGTTGATCGCTGCTCGAAATCGAGGCGAGTGTCGTGATCCACGAGGTCTGCCCTCCGAGTCCGTGAGTCGCACATGACACCCGTGTTCCTTCTCGTCCTCGCGTCGCTCGCCCGCTCCGATTCCCGCTCGGCGCGCGTCGGCATCGCGCAAGGCCTCGGGATCCTGGGCGAGCACAACGACGCGCGTGCGATGCGCGCCGCGTTGGATCCACTCGCGGAACCGGCACTGCAAGGCATCGCAGCGACGGCGCTCGCGTTCCATGGGTCGCTCGATGCGCTCACGCAGCTCTCTGAGCTGTCGAAGCTCGAGACGGGGGGCGCGTGCGACGTGCGTCGTCGATCGAGGGGCTCGGACTCCTGCTCTCGCGCGGCGAGCCGCTCACGTTGTCGAGCCTGTCGCGCCGCCTGAACTACACGGTCATGCCGGATTGGGCGCAGCCGATGTTCCTGACGATGCTCTGAAATCGAGCTGGGCTGAACGAGCCCCTCGAACCGACTCGCGGCGCGCGGTAATTCAGCGCGGCACGGTCAGTCAGCACGGCACAGTCGTTCAGCACGGCACAGTCGATCAGCGCGGAACGATGCGCGACTTCAAGAGGCGGTCCGCCGGCCCACGAGACGGCTCGGCCAGCGACAGCACGATCCCAGCGACATGTGCCGCGGCCGTGATGGCGAAGAGGAGCCAACCAACCCAGGCGGTTCCCGTGACGATGAGGATCACGGCACCGACATAACCACCGACGAGCGGTAGCGCGAAGATCGCGGTACGGAGGAGGCCGAAGGGACGCGAGGCCCGCCGCCCACTGCGTCGTCGGATCGAAAGCCCGAACATGCGGAACGACACGCCGCCCGGCCAGATCAAGCACGAAAACAGGGCGATGGCTGTCCACAGGATCGTGGCGAAGGACGTGATCCCGACCACGATCAGGGAAGGGTCGGAGCGCGAAAGGAATTCGGTGTTCGCAGTGGTGACGGGTCCGCGCTGCGCTCGGATTCGTGCTTGGGCGCTCTCGAACTCGGCCAACGTCGGGTTGGGCACGAGCTTGCGCGACTCGGCCACGACTTCGTTCTGCTCCCCCGAAAGTCCGGCCGAAAGGTTGGGACCCAATCCGTGTGTCGACTCGTACGAGATCAACGTGTGTCGCCACGCGCGCGATTGGTCGTCGAGCTCGACTCCGGCGGGCCTCGGTCCGGGAGGCTCGGAGGAGTCCTTGGCTTCGACGCTCTCCGGCTTCTCGGCGAGCACACGCCCCTCTTGCAGTTCGCGGATCGAGAGGGTCATCTCGACCCACTGCGGCATGAAGTCCATCATGACGAGGAAGATCAAGGCCGCCAACGCCGAGGACAGCGAGAGCAGGAACGTGCTGACCGCGATCTGCGCCAAACGGGTCCTGCGATCGACATCCGCGGCGGAGGCCTGCGATTTCGTCAGCGCCGCGCGCAACGCTGCGAGGTCGGTGAATTGCGGAGCCGCGCCGCTCAGGGCTGCGACCAAGGGCTCGGCATGCACGGGTAGGTCGGGAGGGAACTCACGCTTCGGCCCGATCGCGAGCAGGGATCGCGCCGTGGAGCCGATCAGGCCGACCGCATCCAGTTCCGCTCGCCCCGGAGGGACGCATTCGTCGAGCAGCCGCACGTTCCAGTTCCGATCGAACCAGACTTGGTTCGCGGACCACGCCAGGGGTGCGCCGGCCTCCGTCTCGGAGCGCTCCATCTCCTCGGCGAGTGACGAGAGCGCGCGTTCCGTCATCGGCCACTCGAGCGGTGCGCGTCGCTCCGCGAGGCCCAAGAGGCCCGAACCACCCGGCGATTCGAACACGTCGGCTTGTCCGCCGTCGGCGCGCAGGCTCTCCAGCCACCGCAAGCGAGCGGGTCTCCCGAGCGATCGGCGTTTCTCACTCGTGCGCGCACCGGATTCGCGGAATTGGATCCACACGCTGCGCTCGAGCTGCTCGTCCCGCGCGTGCACGAGTTGGCCGCTTTCCGTCATGCCGACGAGGCCGAGCACGCGGTAGCTGCCGAGCCTTTCCGGCAACGGAAGTTGCGGATTGGCGTGGGGAGCTTCGGGCGGAGACTCGATGCGCGAACGCTTCCGGAACGGGAACTGGGATTGGATGACGCGCGTTCCCGTCCACAGCTCGTGCGGTCCGCGCCATCCGTTGCGCTTGCGCATCGTGCACACCCGGAACGCGAAGGTGCCGACGAAGATCAACGGGGTCAGCAGGAGGTACGTTGGCAGATTCGTCGGAAAAAGATGCCACGGTACGACCATGGCGAGGGCCGCCGCATCGAACAGGAACGCGCGCGGCACAGCGCGCACCCACAACGCTGGACCCGGACCCACGGTGGCAACGCGCAGACCGAAGACCCACTTGCCGACGCTCGCGGAGAACGCACCTTCGGTGAGCGCGAAGTAGACGACCGGGATCATTCCCAGAGCGAGCTGCACCGAGAGCGGCAAAGCCAACCACGGGCGCTCGGGGTCGCTGACGAGGAGGTCATCGGAGGTCTGGAGCATCGTGGTGACCGAGCTCGACACGAAACCCACGAGCGACGCATCCACGACCCACGCGCCGAGTCGCCGAGGGATGGATCCAGCGGCGGCCGACGTGCTCGAAAACGGCGCCAAAGCCGCGCGGAACGCATCCAAGTCGCGATAACGATCGCCGGGGTCGCGCTCCATTCCGCGCAGCACGACGCGCTCCAACTCACGCGGGATCTCCGCGCGGATCGAACGCATCAGCGCCGGCGATTCGGAGAGGATCCGCGCCAAGACCTCGCCGACGTTCGTGCCACCGAAGGGGGCACGACCCGCGAGCAGCGCGTACAGCGTCGCCGCGCACGAGTATTGGTCGCTGCGCGCATCGATCGTTCGGCCGCGGATCTGCTCCGGGCTCGCGTAGAGCGGTGAACCGAGGAATTGGCCCGACTGCGTGAGCTCCATGTCGCGCTCGAGCGTGCGCGAGAGTCCGAAGTCACCGATCTTCACCTGACCGTCCGTCGTGACGAAGCAATTCGACGGCTTGACGTCGCGGTGGATGATCCCGGCGCGATGCGCGGCTTCGAGACCGTCGATGACGTCCATCGCCCAGCGCACGGCCGTCTCGATCGGGAGGACGTCGCCGCGCGCGATCTTGTCTTGCAGGGTTTCGCCGCCGACGAGCTCCATCGCGATCGCGGGGGAGCCGTCGATTTGATGCGCGCCGTAGACGAACACGCAGCGCGCGTCGGAGATCGCCGCTGCGAGTCGCGCCTCGCGTCGGAACCGTTCGAAAGCCTCGCCCGCGACAGAGAGCTCTTGGGCGAGGACCTTCAGCGCGACGATGCGACCCGAGTCGAGTTCCTCCGCCTCGTAGACGATTCCCATGCCGCCGCGGCCGAGCTCGCGGACGAGTCGGAAGCCGCCGGTGAGGCGTGGGAAGGTGCTCGGCAGGGGAGCAGGCACGGGGACATCCTACGGGACGTGCCTCGCGCTGGTCGAGTCTGCTCCGTAGCAAACCTGAGCCGCAAGTCTTGGGCCCTTGCAGGCTTAGACACGAAAGTGGAGGTCGGGATGAAGAATGACTCGATGGCTCGGTAATATGATGACGATATCACCCTGAGACGCCGGAAAACGGCGCGTCACCCCCCCCACATGGAAACTCGCAACACCTCTCGCGAAGCGTCGTTCCGTCCGGTGTCCGGCTACGGGATGCTCGCCTTCGTCCTGCTTCTTCCCATCGCCGCGATCGCGGCGCTCGTGATGAGCGCGAACGCATCGCCCCTCGACAGGCCCGATGGCGGCATGGTCGGGCTCGTCGTCTTCACCATGCTCGTCTGGATCTTCCTCCTGCCGGGCTTCTTCATCGTCGAACCGAACCTCGGCCGCGCGCTCGTCTTGTTCGGCAAGTATCGCGGGACCGCGCGTGTCGCGGGCTTCTACTGGACGAACCCCTTCACCTCGAAGAAGAAGATCTCGCTGCGCGCGCACAACTTGAACGGCAAGACGCTCAAGGTGAACGACCTGCTCGGTAACCCGATCGAGATCGCAGCCATCGTCGTGTGGCAAGTCAGCGACACCGCGCAAGCGTTGTTCGACGTCGAGGACTACCTCACGTTCGTCGAGACGCAGAGCGAGTCCGCGCTGCGCATGGTCGCGTCCCGGCATCCGTACGACGACGGCCAGGCCACGGATGTGCACACGACGCTGCGTGGCAGCGCGGACCAAGTGTCGATGGAGCTGCAGAGCGAACTCCAATCGCGACTGCAGATCGCAGGCATCGAGATCCTCGAGGCACGTCTGTCGCACTTGGCCTACGCGCAGGAGATCGCGGCTGCGATGCTCCAACGCCAGCAAGCCGCGGCGATCATCGCCGCGCGCAAACTGATCGTGGACGGCGCGGTAGGGATGGTCGAGATGGCCATCGAGAAGCTCAGCGCGAACAAGATCGTGGTGCTCGACGACGAGCGGAAGGCGGCCATGACGAGCAACCTGCTCGTGGTCTTGTGCAGCCAACAGAACACGCAGCCCGTGCTGAACACGGGCGGCCTCTACCACTAGGCGCGCCTTGGCCGATCGCGCCGAACCCAGCGCGGAGGAACCGGATCCGACCGAGGATTCGGCCCGGAAAGCGTTCCTCCTACGACTCTCACCGGAGCTCCACGCGGAACTCCGGGCGTGGGCGGCCCAGGATCTGCGTTCGCTGAACGCGCACATCGAGTGGTTGTTGCGCGAGGCGGTTCGTCGACGTCGGTCGCGCTAGCCTGGCACTCGGAGCCAGTGAAGAACTCGCGGACTCATCGCCGCGAATCGGCACAGATGATTTCCGGCGCATCCGGCTTTCGTGTGGGTCAGCACCCCCGTGCCGGCCCGGCGACCCCGCGCTCCCGGGCTTCGACGCGAGCGCCGGTGAACTTCGTGGTTCTAGAGCGTCGGCGCGCGTTGCTCGAATCCGCGACCCGCGCGGCGCCTGATCACACCGAGCGCGTCAGCGAGCGCGTCAGGGTGCGCATCAGCGTGCGCGTCGGCGAGCGCGTCGGCGAGCGCGTCGGCGAGCGCGTCGGCGAGCGCGTCGGCGTGCGCGTCGCTGAGCGCCGCCGTCGGATCAGGCTCTGCATTCCGCTCGGCCCCCCGCAGCTGGATCCGGCCGCGGTGCCTC
>Ga0163147_10000565_pt1 | contig 58236 bp, 52 predicted proteins | sample OliLakLV19MP6G1_FD_148597 | JGI IMG/M metagenome (GOLD analysis project Ga0163147, IMG submission 148597) | Freshwater microbial mat bacterial communities from Lake Vanda, McMurdo Dry Valleys, Antarctica- Oligotrophic Lake LV.19.MP6.G1 | ecosystem: Environmental > Aquatic > Freshwater > Lake >... | reverse complement strand
ACTTTTGGGGGTGGTTATCTTGGCGCACTCGGCTACGCCACATCGGCTTCCGTGGGGAGCGGCGGTGGGTGGCTAGCCGTGCCGGTGATCGGTCCTTGGATTGCGATCAACGGCCGGCATTTTCGCTGCGAGAAATCGGAGCAACTCTCACAGGCAGCGATCGACGACTGCCTGAGTGCTGCGGCCCGTGAGCTCAAGACGGTCACCGTGCTGACGTTCAGTGGCCTGTTTCAAGTGGTGGGTGCCACGCTGCTCATCGTGGGCTGGACCGACAAGCAACAGCAGTGGCTTCCACCGGACATGAGCGTGGATGCGGGCCCTGTGGGGGCGTCAGGCCAAGGCCTGCTGGTGCACGGCACATTCTAGTGATAACCAGCCGGCTCATGCCCCAAATTCCGAGAGCCACCTGACCATGCCGAACGACCGCGCCAGTGACAATCCGAACGTTGCCCCGATCGAAAAACCTGTATCGAAAACACCCTCTTCGACGGGCGGATTCAAATGGACTCTCATTAAGCTTGGAATATTCTTGGTTCTTTTGGGTGGTGCGTACGGCTTCGGAAGGTATCAATCGGCTCAGACGACCAGCGTGCTCGAGCAAGTGCGGCTCCAAGCTCAACAACTTGAGGCCCGACGCCAACTCCACCTGGCGCTCATGGCACTTGAAGATCGCAACTTCGGCACCGCACAGAAGACGTTATCGCTGGCTGGCACGATGCTAGCGAAGGGCGAGCCCTCCGAAGAACTGGCCAAGCTTGCGGAAGAAATCACGAACTACAAGTTCATGGCCGGCGAAGATATTTCCACCGATCGCCAGAAGCTCATAGCCTGGACACTTCGCTTCGACGAGCTGCTCAAGCCCGCGCTTTAGGCCCAAACGAAGGCGTACTTCCAACCCCGGGCGGGGCTGCTAGAGTCTTGCCACCATGCCCCCCGAGATCTTGGTGCCGCTTGACTACTCAGACGCATCCTTGAACGCGTTGCAGTTCGCCGCGTCCCTGGCTGAAAAGTTGGGGGGAAATCTCACGTTGCTCCACTTTTGGGAAGCACCGCCCGTTGCGCGCCACGGAATGGTGGCGGCTGGAGGCTCAGGGGCAAAGCGTGGGTTGGCCGAACTGGTGATTGAACAAGCGGAGAACGAACTCTCCAATTTCATTTTGAAAGCCCAATTGCCGCCGGCACTCCCGGTGAGACGCGAGCTTCGTGAGGGGAATGCGTTGAAGGAAACACTGGCTGCAAGCGAAACTGGCCAATACTCTCTGATTATAATGGGCACACACGGTCACACGGGCCTTGGCCATTTGATGCTGGGGAGCGTTGCTGAGCGAGTGGTTCGCCTCTCACCCATCCCGGTTATCAGCGTACCGCACCGCACATCTTCATAGGCTCGGCACAGAGTTCTGACACAGGAGCTGGGTGAAATAGACCTGCCGGGTTCCCGTCAACCAATCTTCGTACAGTATCCCAACCGCGCCCGTGGGCCCGATCGCAACGTGCGGACTCAAGGTTTCGTTCGGGCTCGTGGTGAGGCGGGTTTCGGGCGTGAGTCCCAGGAGCGACGGCGAAATCTGCTTCGACTCCAGCTCATAGTTGCTGTAGCGGAAATCAGACCAAACCAAGAGCGCTCGATCTCCCAATGAAACCGCCACATGGCTTCTGGCAAATTGCCCGTAATCCGTCACCGCGCGGGGCGAGACGAGGACTGTCCCATCCTCCGCCAGGGCCGCCCCCCAGATACTCGAACCGGGAGCCTCGCGGAAATGGTCCCAGAACACCAGAAAGCGATCCTTCAACCAAATGATCGAAGGCGCCTGCACATCGGAGAACCCGACGTCCACAATCGGGCCGAGCTGCGAAAGATCAGGCGACAGCGAACGGAAGTTGAGAATCGGCGCCCCGCCTACCAGCGAGGTATACACCATGCCCACTTTCGCCTTACCGCGGGCCAGCGACGGCGATTCCGAACCGCTCTCCGGCAACGTGAGCGGAACGTTGGAGCCGATGAGCTCGCCCCCCTCACTGACGCGCTGCCCATAAATCACGACGGAGCCCGGAGCGGCGCCCAACTGACTTCGCCGATCGTCCCAGGCTAATAAGTACTCGCCATCACTGTAGACAAGAGCCGGATGAAGTGAGAAATCTTCCGCGCGCGTGATGCGTAAGTCAGGGCCAAACTTTTGCCCAGAGCGGTCTAAACGATTGAAATAGATCTCGTAATTGTCGTCGATGCGCGCATCTTCCCAAGCCACCGCATACGCGCTCCCTGTCCAAAGCAGCGGCCCGCCAAAGGTATCAGCGTTCACGCTGGTCAGTGGGACTTGGGCGGCAAGCCGCGCATCAGGCGAAATCCCCTGGAAATAGATCTTCCAATTATCCTTTTTGCCAGCGTAGCTGAGCGCAAACTGCTGACCGTCAAATGCGATCCCAGAAGCCTGCGCTCGCTCCTGACCGAACGATACCTGAAGCGGCGACTGCCCATTCGGGGCCCAAACGGCGCCATCATCGATGATGCCGTTGCAATCATTGTCCTTGCCATCACACGTCTCACGAGCACCCGGTTGGACCGCGGCGCTGGTGTCGTCGCAATCGTTTGCGCATGCTGCAGCGATATCCGAGGACGTGCCAAACGGCACACCCAGCACTCCATCCCTATCCCGGTCTTCGGCCAGATTCTCGCGGAAGCAACTCCCCGAGCTCGGCTCGCAACTGTCGCGCGTGCACAGATTCTTGTCATCGCACTCGATTGCAGGAGCCGCGATGCACTTGCCTTTGCTCGAGCAGATTTGAGGGAGACAGAGGTTCGCGCTCCTGCAATCGGCATCCAGCTTGCAGGCAACGGCCGGCTTGGTGCCGCTCGCTGAACCTTCTGCCAACTCGGATCGGCCACCACAACCCAACCCCAGCATTACAAGAAGGCCGACGCCTGCGCCGCTAGCTCTCAGCCGCATACCCCGATCCCGTCGACGTCCGTCTCCACGCAAATTAAGCCATTTTTGCAGGTGCTCGGGCCATCCAACTGGCAGAGCGGGAGGCAGCGCTTACCCGGCCGATTGCCGATCACACACATGTGCCCAGGCTCACAGCGTCCGAGTGCGTCCCCACATTCGGCGCCTTCTGGGATCAACCCCACTGATCGACATTGGGATCCGGGGATCTCCTGACCACACCCCGTCGCATCAGTTGCGTACACCAAGAACGGATAACATGCCATTCCAGTCTCACACCCAGCAGAAGCCGCGTTCGCTCCGAACAAGTCACAGGTGAAGACTGGCGCGGGCTTGGGCAGGGAATCGCACACCGGGTCCCGATAGGTGCTCACTTCTGGCGGAAGCTCCCCGTGGCTGATTCCTCCGGTTTGCATTCCAGGGTTTTCAGCGCTTCCCCCGCCGCTTGCACCAGAATCCATTCCGGCAGCAGCGTCCCCGCCGTCGACGTACGTTGCGTGCCCTCCGCAGCCTAACGCCACAGCAAGCGCCGTGAGCATTGCAGGCAAGCATCGACACTCCATTCTGTTTTGAGCATACCCCAAGCTCCCGACGTGAGCACGGCAAATGCCCCAGCGACCAGCGACGGAACCCCTTGGGCGTTCGGGGCCTGCCGGAGCACGCGGGTGAACCCTCGCTGTCCGACTGCCCTCAAGCTCGCTATGCTTGCTTTTTCCGCTAATGTGTCGCAAACGGAGCCCCATGCGAGCTTCCCCCACCCTTGCCCTGACGTTTGCCCTGCTGGCTCCACTCGGTTGCAAGTCCCGTTACGAAGAACCAGCTTCTAGCCCTGCCGCACCTGATCAAGCCAAGGCACCAAGCGATGGGCTCGCCCAAAACCAGCCTGCCGCCCAGACCCCCGCAGCAACTGCGGCGCCAGCGCCGACCCCAGCCCCCACAGCTTCTCAACCAGAAGTCGTGACGAGTGCCGCCCTGCCAGACGGTGGCGATCCGGCAGCCGGAAAGTTCAGCCTGGTAGAGGCCACCAAGGGTCTTCCGGCTAAGGGCAAGCTAGTGGCCGATATCGTCACCAGCCTCGGCAAGCTTTCGTGTGAACTCTACGACGACAAGGCGCCGAACACGGTTGCAAACTTCATCGGCCTCGCGCGCGGTCTGCGTCCCTGGAAAGCGCCCGACGGCACCTGGGTGAAGAAGCCTCTGTACGATGGCACGATCTTCCACCGCATTATCAAAGGGTTCATGATCCAAGGCGGCGATCCGATGGGAACCGGCGCTGGCGAGCCGGGCTACGTGATTCCGGATGAAGTTTGGCCTGGCGCAGCGCACGATCGGCGCGGCCTACTCTGTATGGCGAATCGTGGAAAGAATACCAACGGTGCGCAGTTCTTCATCTTAGATGCAGCGGCCCGCCATCTCGACAGCGGCTACACGATCTTTGGCAGCTGCGGGCCAGATTCGGCAATCGAAGCACTCGCAAGCGCTCCGGTGAATGGCGAACGCCCAGTGACGCCCCCCAAGATCAACAAGGTAACGATCCACCGCAAGTGAGCCACGCGGGGCCTGTTGAGGCACCTGCGATTCATCACCCTCAGTCAGCCTGATAGATCCGGACCTGCGTCGGATCGATGTCGTAATACCTCGCGAACTTGGGCCGGCCGAAGCTCAACGCGCCAAAAGCATTGAGAGCGAAAGCACAGGCCGAGACCAGCCAAAACCTGCGCCCAAAACGCAGATCAGACAGCGCTAGGAGTCCGAACAGGAACACCGCATAGTCGTTGGAGAATCGGTATCCAAACTGAAGCCAACCCGTATTTTGGTAACAAAGGCTCGGTAGCGCCACCAACAGCACGGTGACCCAAAGCCCGAGGTCCAAAGCGGTCCGCCTGCGATTCCAGAGCAACGTCAAATAGAATGGGGTGGTGACCCAAAGCGCCAACCCGTGGCCGTTAATCTGAAACAATGTTTCAGGCTTGAGGCCAGTCCAATACGGTAAACTGGTGAGCAGGACGCCCAGATTCTTGGGCAAATAGTGATAACTAAAAAGCCCGAAGCGCTGGATGCGTGACTGCCAGATGATCTGCAGGTACTCGTACCCAAAGTTGAAAGGCTCATCGAAGCGTGCCCAGTTGTGCCAGCAACAGACCAACAGACTGAGCCCCACCGGCAGCGAGAACCAGGCCAGTTTCTTGCTAAATTCCCGCCAAATACGAACTTCCGTGGGCCCCTGGCACACGCGGTACGCCTCAAAAACAAACAGCGGCGTGGCGAACAGCAGAGGGGTGCGACTGAGAAATCCCAACCCCAACATCAAGCCAGCGAGGAATGGGCGTTCGGCTCCGAGTGCCAACCAGAAGTAACTGGCCCCGAGCACCACCGCGACCACGTGGGCCGCAAACCAAACGCTGCCTTGAACAGCTGTGAAGAAGTAAACGCTGCCTAAACCGAAGAGCAACGCCAGAATCGCATTGGACGAACGGTTGCGCTGACTGAATCCAAGCCGGGTCAGTTTTTCAAGTACATAGAAGAGAATCAGCGGGCCAAATCCAGCCAACCACAGAAAAACTTCGCCGTCTCGGACGCGCTCCGCACTCCCTGCCAGTGCCACAAACGGCAATAGCATAACAGCCGGCAACGGCGGAAAGATAACGAACCATTGACCCTGGAATGCCGCGAAATCGTTGCTGCCCGTGTAGCCAGGAGGTGGCCCCGGGAGCGCGAGGCTCCCCTTCAGCCATGCCTCAGCCAACAATGCGAAGTGATTGTAGGCGGTGTGAACCCGAAGCGTCTCAGGTGCGGCGCACAGCAAGAACGCCAGCGTGGTCGCACAGTAAATGCCCACCGCGTAAGCCGCTCGTGCCTTGGCGGTGCCTGCCATCCGTGGCTCAAGGTAGAAGAGTGCCCGCGGGTGGGCAATGCGCCCATGGAAACCGAAACCCAGGTTTGGTTTGCAGTTGCTCAGGCAGAGCGCTAGCCTCCGGCCGTGGCCGAACGTCCCCTATTTGAAGTGCAGCTAGCCGATCTTGAGCGCGGACCGAAGCTCGTGACCTGGCCCATCCCTGATGCTTGGCTCAAAGATTGTCTGCGAGACACGGAGGCTGAGCCCACAGGCGCCCCCGGCGAGGCCACACTGGAACTCACCGAGACGGGCGGTGGAGTCCTGGTGCGCGGCTCGCTTCACGTGGAAATCCAGATGCCCTGCGCTGAAACCCTCGACCCTGCGATCTACCGCGTTGCGTCAGACGTTTTCCTCTCACTGGAGCGGCGCGATACCCCGGAGCCTCGGCCTGCCAAATCGTCCAGGTCGAAACGGAAAGTGGAGCCGCCGAAGAAAAAGGGCGGCTGGGAGGAGACCCCTGAGCTCGTTGCCGAGGAGGCCGGCTCAGACACATTTTCCGGAGAAAGCGTGGTGTTAGACCCCTTTCTGCGCGAGTTCATCCTGCTCGATTTACCCATGGTTCCCCTCCGAGAAGACTTGCGTTCGGGGAAGGCCCCCGCTATCGCTGCGCCCCCACAAGCCGATCAGGAGCAAGAACGCCCCATCGATCCACGCTTGATGCCGCTCGCAGCAATTCGGGAGCGGTTAGGTTTAAAGAAGGAGTGAGCCCGTGGCAGTTCCCAAGCGCAGGAAAAGCAGCAGTAAAGGCGCAATGCGTCGCGCCAATCACGACAAGGTCACGGCTCCAAACGTGATGCCGTGTCCCAATTGTTCGGCACCGATGATTTCGCATCGCGTGTGTTCGAGCTGTGGTTTCTACAATGGCCGAAGTGTCGTCACCAAGGGTGCGACTGAGCAGGCCAAGTAAGCAACGCACTTGAACCCCAAAGTTGCGTGGCTTTTTCCGGGCCAAGGCAGTCAATCCGTCGGAATGGGCAAAGCCCTTTTTGATAGCTCGAAACGTGCCCGAGAAGTTTTCGAACGCGCTGATGCTGCGCTCGGGCGGCCGATCTCCAAGCTGTGCTTTGAAGGCCCCATTTCGGAGCTCACACTCACTGCCAACACGCAGCCTGCGCTGGTTGCTACGAGTATCGCCACGCTGGAGGCGCTCCGTGAGGCGCTGCCTGAACTCCCGGAGCCGGAGTGTGTGCTTGGCCATTCGCTCGGAGAATACAGCGCATTGGTCGCTGCCGGAGCTCTGAGTCTCGAGCAGGCCGTGCGCCTGGTGGAGCTCCGGGGGCGCGCCATGCAAGATGCGGTTCCTGCGGGTGAGGGCGCCATGGCAGCCATCATCGGCGGAGACATTGCCCAGGTGGAGGAGCTGTGCCGTGATGCGGCAGACGGCGAAATCCTTGCCTGTGCGAACTTTAATTCCCCCGGCCAGGTGGTGATTGCTGGCGGCGTGAAAGCGGTAGGGCGAGCCTCGAAGCTTGCCCCCGATCGAAAGCTCAAGGCCATTGCACTGCCGGTGAGCGCGCCGTTCCATTGTTCGCTCATGCGGCCAGCCGCGCAGGCGGTGGCAGACGCACTGAGCCAGATTCAGGTGGCTCAGCCCAAGTTCCCCGTCATCGCAAACTACGACGCTGAACCCAACACCCAAGCGGAGCGGGTGGGCGAGCTGCTCGTCAATCAAGTTTGCTCACCGGTTCTTTGGCAACAGTCGATCGCACGAGCACGCCAACTCGGAGTGACGGTTGCCTTTGAGGTAGGTCCCGGAAAAGTCTTGGCGGGCCTCGTCAAACGTATTGATAAAGAGCTGCGCGTGCTGGGCCTGAGCGAGCCCGGTCATTTTCTCGAAGCGACTGGATTCATTGGGTAATCAGCACCTGTGCCGCGTTGCGCAAGTTGCGTCATTGCGGAAGCGCACACAGACTGGATTCTTCAAACTCCTCGCTTTCCCCCTAGCCACACGCGCCGACCATGGTAAACAGCGCCGCCTTCGCCCGACCATGCGAATCATCCTCAAAAGCCGTCATGTTTGATCTGTCAGGGAAAGTCGCAATTGTTACCGGTGGCTCGCGCGGGATCGGGCGAGCTGCGGCACTGGCCCTCGCTCGGCAAGGTGCACGGGTGGTCGTGGGCTACGCCACGCAGGAAGCGGCAGCGAGTGAAGTTGTTGCGGAAATCTTGGCGCAGGGCGGCACCGCGGAAAGTCTGCATCTGAACGTGCGCGATGCTGCGGCCGCTGAGAACGCCATCGCGGAAACTGCCAAGCGCCTCGGCCGTCTGGATATTCTGGTCGCGAGCGCAGGTATCGCGATCGACGGCCTGCTGTTGCGCCTCAAAGAGGAAGATCTGGACAGTACGCTCACGGTGAACCTCAAGGGTTCGATCGTGTGTGCCAGGGCGGCCATCAAGGCCATGATGAAGCATCGCTGGGGCCGGATTATCTTGCTCTCGAGCGTCGTCGGCGAGATGGGAAACGCGGGGCAAGTTGCCTACGCAGCTTCCAAGGCAGGCCTGCTCGGTGTCGCCAAGACGCTCGCGCGTGAGTATGCTTCCCGCGGAATCACGGTGAATGCCGTGACCCCGGGCTTTGTTGCCACGGACATGACCGCGAATCTTTCGGAAGAGCAGCAGAAGGCCATGCTGAGCGCAGTTCCGCTTGGCCGAGTGGCCGCACCCGCGGAAATTGCCGCCGCTATTGTGTATCTTGCTTCGGATGAAGCAGGCTATATCACCGGACATGCATTGCGCGTGAACGGTGGGATGTACATGTAACTCTGGGAAATTTTCCCAACTTAACGAGCGCAGCTCCCCAATTTCTGACCCTTCGGAGGCCCCATGGCAGAAGAAATCATCGCCAAGGTCAAGCAAATCATCAAAGAACAGCTCGACGTAGACGAGAAAGACATCAAGCCCGAATCCACCTTCATCGATGACCTGGGCGCAGACTCGCTAGGCCTCGTCGAGTTGGTTCTAGCCTTCGAAGAAGCCTTCGAAATCGACATCCCCGACGAAGACACGGAAAAGATCCGAACCGTTCAGGATGCTGTCACTTACATTCAGAAGGCGCGGCAGTAGCCGTTGACTTGAGGCGCTTGTCTATCCCAGCCGCCCAGCCGCCCAGCCGCCCAGCCGCGAGCTGGGGTAGACCGACGCGTCATTGATGGAAGTCCAAGGAGCAAGGATGGAGCGCGTTGTCGTAACAGGTTTGGGCCTGGTGACTCCGGTTGGTATCGGAACCAACGAGAGTTTCGCTGCTTTGATCGCTGGGAAAAGCGGAGTTGGGCCCATCACGCAGTTCGAGATGACCCCTGATTATCCTTCTCGAATCGCAGCCGAAGTGAAGAACTTCAACGCTGAGGATTTCGTCGAGAAGAAGAAACTCAAAGAATGCGGGCGTTTCATCCCGTTCGCCCTGGCTGCCACCAAACTCGCGCTCAGCGATGCTAATTTAGGGCTCACCGACGAAGAGCGGGAGAATGTTGGCGTCTTTATTGGCGTCGGGCTCGGTGGAATTGAGCGCTTGGAAGCCATCAAGGACGTCCTGAACACAAAAGGGCCGACCAAAGTTAGCCCGTACTTTATTCCGAGTCTGATCGCCAATCTCGCGGCCGGGCAAGTATCCATTGAACACGGGTTTCAGGGGCCAAGCTTCTGCCATGTGAGTGCTTGCTCATCGAGCGCCCACGCGATTGGTGAAGCGATGCGTTGGATCCGTGAAGGACGAGCCGATGTCATGGTTGCTGGCGGCGCCGAGGCAACCATTTCGCCCATCGGCATTGCTGGGTTTTCAGCGATGTTCGCACTGAGCCGCCGCAACGACGAACCCGAGCGTGCAAGCCGCCCTTGGGATCGAGATCGCGATGGCTTTGTGTGCGGAGAGGGCGCGGGCACACTGATCTTGGAATCACTCACGCGCGCAAAGCGCCGCGGTGCACGCATCTACGGTGAAGTGACCGGCTTCGGCGCCACGAGCGACGCCTATCATATTACCAAGCCGGCGCCTGAAGGGCGCGGAGCAGTGCGGGCGATGGAATTCGCCTTGAAGGATGCCAAGCTCAACAAGACTGACCTCGACTACATCAATGCGCACGGGACCTCTACACCAGCTGGAGATCGCGAAGAAGCTAAAGCCGTGATCAATGTCTTTGGCGGCCACGCACTCGAAAAGAAACTTTGGGTGAGCTCCACGAAGTCGATGACTGGACACCTGCTCGGCGCGGCAGGCGCGCTGGAAGCAGCAGTCTGCTTGAAATCGATGGAAACAGGTCTGATTGCACCAACCATCAACCTGGAGAATCAGGATCCCGAGTGTCCGTTGGACTTCGTTGCCAACAAGGCACGGGAGCGCAGGATTCGCCATGCTATGAGCAATTCCTTCGGTTTTGGTGGTACGAATGCCACCCTCATCTTCTCAAGTTACGAAGGCTAGTTCGAAGCGGGCCTCTTCATGCAGTGCCCATTTTGCCGAGATATAGACTGCCGTGTCGTGGATTCACGATTGGTTGCGGGGAGTACCGTCACCTGGCGCAGGCGCGAGTGCGAGGGCTGCAAGCGCCGCTTCACTACCTATGAACGCGTTGAGCACAATCTGCCTACAGTCGTCAAAAAAGACGGTCAGCGCGAACCTTTCGACCACGGTAAGCTCGTGCGCAGCTTGCGCATCGCTTGCAATAAACGCCCGGTTTCTGCAGACACTCTCGAAGAGCAAGCCGAGGCCATCGAGCACGAGCTTTCAACTCTGGGAGACAAAGAAGTTTCCTCCGACGTGATCGGCGAACGGGTGATGGCGCGTTTGAAGACGCTGGATGGCGTGGCCTACGTGCGCTTCGCCAGTGTGTACCGTTCGTTTCGCGATATCGACGAATTCATGGACGAAATGGGCAAATTGGTTCACGCCGAGCAAGTGCCGAGGAGCAAGTGATGATGGCCGAGATCGATGAAACGATGATGGCGCGAGCCATCGCCCTCGGTAAGCGTGGCGATCCTTCGCCCAATCCGCACGTCGGTGCAGTCATTTGCCAGGGCACTGAGGTGGTGGGAGAAGGGTTCCACCAAAACGCAGGGCAAGAACATGCAGAGATTGCAGCCCTTCAGCAAGCGGGCACACGTGCGCAAGGTGGCACGATGTACGTGACGCTGGAGCCGTGCAATCACGAGGGCAAAACACCACGGTGCGTGCACGCGCTGCTCGCTGCCGGGCTCAAACGCGTCGTCGTGGGGTGTTTGGATCCCAATCCACACGTTGAAGGCGGCGGCCTCGAGCGGCTGCGGGCTCAGGGCGTGGAGGTTAAGGCGGGAGTCTGCGAAGTCGAAACCAAACAGCTCATTTTACCTTGGGCCAAATACATCACCAAAGGCTCAACGTTTGTCGCACTGAAGCTCGCCATCTCGCTCGACGGTCGCACCGCCACACGCACTGGGGACTCCAAGTGGATCACTTGTGCCGAATCGCGCGCTCGTGTCCACGCCTTGCGCGCGTTTCACGATGGCGTCGTCATCGGGATCAATACGGTGCTCGCCGACGATCCTCAGCTGACCGTTCGCGATGTTTCCGGCAGAAATCCGATTCGCGTGATCATCGACAGCAACCTCCGCCTGCCGTTGAAGTCGCACCTCGTTGATACGGCTTCAGACACACCCACGTGCGTCTTTACGACTGCCAATGGCGGAAGAGCGGTTGCCGACGCGCTCCAGGCTAAGGGCGTCAACGTGATCTACGTGGCGGCCACTGCCGAAGGGCGTTGTGACATGCGTGCTGTGCTGAAAGAGCTGGCTGCGCGGGAAGTGGTGAGCGTGCTTTGCGAGGGCGGAGCCGAGCTCGCGGGTAGCTTGATTGCTGGTGGCTTAGCCGACGAGTTGCACTTGTTCATCGCACCGGTGCTGCTCGGGCCCCGCGGCAGGCCGGGCGCGGTGGATTGGGCTGGCCCGGAGAGCCCCTCGGATGCGCCCCGAATCGAGCCAGCAAATTGGCAGCTTTGCGGAAATGACGCGTACGTGAGCGGGCCGCTCGTCTATCCGCGGAAGGCGTGAAGTAGCACCGAACCACGCGTTCGGACGGCGCCTGGCTACGATTTCGAGGAAAATCAGTGCGTTGCGAGCCAAGACTCTCGATGTTAGGTTTCGTAGGGTCATGGCTATTTTAGAGATCCTTGAATACCCAGATCCGCGATTGCGCGAGGTAGCTAGGCCCGTCGGCGAGGTCACCGAGGAGATCCGCTCGCTCGTCGAGAGTATGGCCGAGACGATGTACGATGCGCCTGGCGTGGGGCTCGCAGCAACTCAGGTCGGTATTAGTCAGCGCATCTTCATCATCGATATTGCGGGAGAAGATGAACCCAGCGATCTCAAGGTGTTCATCAATCCAGAGCTTTTTGACGCCGATGGGGTGCAGGTTTACAAAGAGGGCTGCCTTTCTTTTCCGGGTGCCACCGAAGACATCAAACGAGCGGAACGTATCAAGGTGCGCGCGCTTGATCTCCAGGGGACGGCGTTTGAATTCGAAGCGGATGGCCTCATGGCGGTTGCCTTGCAACATGAAAACGACCATTTGAACGGCATCCTGATGATCGATAAGCTGAATGCCTTTCAACGCCGAAAAATGGGGCGCAAGCTGGCCAAGGCGCGCTCCGAGGACGCCACGACGAGTTAAGCTATCGGGCCGTTAGCGCGAAGGCGGCCGACTGAAAGCAGCTTGGTCGATCTCGACTCCGCGGCTTGCGAGTTCCGCCGCGATCTTGGGTACGGTGCCGGAGGCATTGAAGCTGCCTTCAACCGCACCTTCAGCAGCTGTGCGTTCCACAGAAAAAGTGAAGATATCTTGTAGCCAGATTTCTTCGGCAGTGGTTCCGGAAAGCTCCGCAACTCTGAGCACGCGATAGCGACCATCCGCAAGCCGACACACTTCGACTCCAATATCGAAGCTCGTTCGCACCCATTCGCGGGCTGCACCGGCGCTCAGACCAGGATTTTTAGAAACCAGCACGGCCGGCAGTCGAGAGAGTGCGCGCCGCAGGCTGGGTGCCCGAACAGCGCCCACGATGCCATCCACGCCTTCAACTGCGGCCGACAAAAGTGCGAGTGCTGTATCGGTATCCGAGAGATCAACGATCAACCGGCCTGCACCGCCGCGACGCAGCGCACGAAACAACGAGGAACCATCGGAGCCGAGCTCTGCCGTCGCAAAACAGGTCGTACGCTCACGTGGCAATCCAAACGTTTCTCCATCGGCAACCACGAACAATGAAGGGTCATCGCAGATCGAACACAGGCCGTTCACCAAAGACGCTATGCCCTCGTCGTCAGCCCCTACCACCAAGATGTTGGCTCTGCCTTGCAGGCATTGGTGGAGAAACAACGCGATGGATCGAGAAATGACGCCGTGCCGAACGAGCTCCTCGACAGACCGGAGCGAAGCCCGCCGACGCTTCAAAAGCACCACCGCACCCTCAGGTGACACCTCGCCGAGCACGACTGAAACGGAAGTGCCGTCGGGTAGTTGACGGCTAATGACGGGCTGCCCGGGAGTCAGCGGCTGACCAGCCTTGAGGCACAGCCGACGCACTACCCGCAAGAGCGAGGCTTCTGAAGTGAAGGGTAGCGGAAGCGGCGCATAGCGCCGGTCGCGCTCAACATGAATGCGATCAAACCGGCTGACTGTGATTGCTGTGACGAGCGGATCGGAAAGCAGTGGACCGATCGGTCCAAGTTCCAAAAGCTCGTCTGTGATCAGGCTTTCTGCTTGGTCAGTAGGCAGACCTGAAGGTTGGCCCGAATCACTTTCGTTCAAGGCATGCAAGCGACCCTTGATCGCCTGTGAAACTCGGCCTCGGAGCACAGCTGTCAGCTCCCCCTCCAGCTCACTTTGCGGCACGAGGGCGAGCACCTCTTGCACCAGTTCCGCGAGGAACTGACGCTGCCGATGGATCTCGGGAGTTGCCATGTCGTCCACCACGGGCCGGGGCACCTGGGGCAAGCTCTCGTTCGAACCTGAAGCGCGCGCCTCGGACGAATCCGGCTGGGCGATGGGCGTTCCGGGACCTGAAATGTTAGGAACGCGCGGCGCCAGCGGTACCCGAGATGCGACAAACTCAGTGGCGATACCCCGCGTCGGGCGCATGGACACCACCGGACCCGATGCCTCCGAACGAGATGAAGACGGAGCATGACTCGGGACGGCCACGAGTTGGCGCGCTGAGGACCGTTCCGATTCGTCGGCCACTTCGATACGGAGTACGAAATCTCCGATGTAGATACGGTCCCCTTCGCGGACGATGGTCGCGTGCGAGATCCGCCTGCGGTTCACATACGTCCCATTCGTGCTGTTCAGGTCAGTCACAATGAAGCGCCCGTCTCGATACAACACGCGCGCGTGTCGCTTCGAAACGTTGCCCTTGGGCAGCATCAGATCGTTTCCTTGAACGCGCCCCAATGACAGCTCTGTTGCGTCGTAGACCTCACGACGCTCAGCCCCGCCCTTCTCGCTCACATAAACTGCGAAGACCGGTCCCTTGTTCTGAGAGCTGGGCGATGCCACGCGTGCCTACAACAGATGTTTCAAACGAGCTCCGAGTCTAACACTGCGCGGCGGAAACTTTCAAGCACCAACGGAAACCCCCTACTTGAGCCCGCATTTTGAATTCAGCTGCCGTCTCGCCGATCACGAACATCGGAGGTCACTAAGCCGAGCAGCTCGCCGGCAAGAGCCATGACGTCCTTCTCCGAGAACCCACTAGCGCGGAACTCACGATAGATATTCTTTGCCAGAATGCGGACTGCGCGAGGATCCGCGGTCCCTTGAATCATTGCTTGAGGTTCAGCCATGTGACTTCCCGTCCTACCCTTCACAGAGGATGATAATCAAAAACGGCGGCAAGCATATCTCTTCATTTGTATCTAATGCAAATTAGATTTGATCGGCACCGTAGCTGTGTATCAAGCTTCGCAGCTCTACAGTTGCGCAGTCTCTTTCGCACTTCAGAACATCGTGCCTTGCTAGCAACGCACGGCGTCAAGTGGTTCAACATGTTCGCCCGCAACAGAACCGCAATCAACCGCTGGAATCACACGGACCCACAGCAGAGTACTGGAGGACCACGTGTTTTGTGGGTCGATCCGTCCCACAAAGGAGGCTTGTTACTAAGCACTTTCCGCTGCGCGCAAAGTGCAAGGCTTCGCCAATTTGTGGCTTCTCGGCTACGGGCACGGCAATCCCATCGGGATGAAAGCGCACACCACCGGCAAGCTTTTGATTCAGCGCCTCGTGACGCAGCAGCCAATGTTGGTTTCTACGATTCCTGACACCAACGCAGACCCCGTCCCGCAGGTGGTATTCAGTGTTGCGCGTCACGTACACAGTATGCCGCCGCCGCTCAGGTCCTTCGTAGTCCTTGGTTCCCATAGTGCTTGCCGGCGAGTCTCTCAGGAGTGAGCACGGGTTGTCCAAAATTCGGCGGATCTTGAGCGAGCTCCACCGAGATTCGGAGGGGAACTTGGCCCACGCACCTGGCGGGCGCTTCAGTGTGCTGAGAACTTCGCGCTTCAGAGCCCGGCGCGCTACGCTCTTTGGAGCATGGCACCGCTCCGCCCTGGCCGTCCTGGCATCGCAAAAGCAAGAGAACTTCCGCTGATCCAGCGCCGCGTGGTGGAGCTTTGGCAAAGCAACGACTACCGCTGGCGTGAACTCTTTGCGGCGGCAGACGTGATGAGCGAAGGGGCTACGCGAAAGGACGTTGATGGCGCCGTCTATTACGGTTCAACGAGCATCGTGCTCACTCTCGGAAGCCGTGACGCCGCCGCCGGCGACGCCGACAAACTGGTGCGAGCGTTGTCCAGGGACCCACACGTCCGCCTACGTGCGATTCGCATCGCCTGCCTTGAGGCACAACTCCGAGCAAGAGGCGCCATAGGCCGGGTGCACTCTGAGTTTCGTGTGAAGTCTCACGCAGCCGGCGCCTGCATCGACGTTGACGTGCACGCGAACGTCTTTTCCGATTTGGTAAGAAAACCAGCGAAGGCCAAAGCCTCACTCGAAAAATCGCCCAAGGCGCGAGCCTTTAGATCCAGAGATTAATCTGCGATTGCTATTTTCCCATCCCATCCCATCCCATCCCCAAACTGTCCACAAGCCCGCGGGCTCAGCCCCTGTCAAGCTTCATTTTTCTAAGAACAAGGTCTGGGCAGACGGATTGAAGATTGATAGGCTGCCAGGTCTTCCGTCGTGCTTCTCCAGCCTTCGTGCCAAAGGGGGCACGCTCTCGTTCGTGCCAAAGGGGCCATGCACTCACTACTACTTGACAACCGAGCCTCAGAAGACGAAGGGATAACACAATCCCTTTCTAACTTTGGGGCGCGAGTTCAACGATGAGTCGCAAAAAGCAACGCGACAACAAGGTTATCCATGTCGTATTTGGCCCCGAAGGCGGCCGCGTGCAGCAGCTAGTCACTAATGCCCGCGAGCAACAGGCGGGCGTTGGGGCCGAAGGGCGCGAACCTCTCACAGATTTGTTCTCTCTCACTGAAGTAGCTCGCCTGCTGGGTCTAAGCCCAGGGCGTTTGAGAACTCTTGATCGCGCGGGAGTGGCGTCTCCGGGCGGTCGACGCAACGGGCGTCGCGCCTACACCTTCTCCGATTTGATCGCGCTCCGCTCAGCCCAAACGCTGCTGGCTCACCGCGTGCGCCTGCGTGACGTGACGCGCGCAGTGCACGCCCTGAAGAGATCGCTACCAAAAGTTACCCGGCCGCTGCAGGAGCTACGGATAGTTTCTGACGGCCAGACGGTCGTCGTGCGGACTCAGGATGGCGCCTTCGAGCCACTCACTGGCCAAATGCTACTGGATCTTGAGGTGAAGACGCTGCGCGCCGACGTGGTTCGCGTGCTGCGCCCTTCCGCCGGCAAAGAGCGCTCCCGGACCGCCTATGAGCTGTATCTGCGTGCTAGCCAGCTCGATGAGAACCCATTGACGATGGATGAAGCTGAGCGCCTGTACGCGGAGGCCGTGGAGCTCGACCCTTGGCTTGGCATCGCTTACACAAATCTCGGAAACATTCGCTTTCGCCGCCATGACGCGGAGGGCGCTGAGCGCTTGTACCTACGGGGTCTGGAGATCGATCCCCGCCAGCCTGAGGCTCAGTACAACCTGGGATACGTCATGCTGGAACGCGGACAGCCCGACGAAGCCATCGCACTATTTCTTGGTGCTATCGAATCAGATCCCAAGTTTGCCGATGCTCACTTCAACCTTGCCATGGCGTACGAGCAAGTGGGGGACTCCAACCGGGCGCGCCCATTTTGGAAGAACTACATCGCGCTTGAACCAGCCGGGACCTGGACCGAAATCGCCAAACGCCATTTGTGAGTCCGGAAACGTTTCTTATCGAGCTGGCTCGGTAGCGGCACATTGAGCTAACCTGCCAGCGGATGGCCGAGCTCAGTACCGGAGCAATGCAAGGATTCGGGGACCCACGGGCTCCGGGTGCGATCGGCACACGACAGGGCTTTGTGTTGCTGTATGCTGAGCCAGGCTCACCAACCTCAGGGGCTTACCCGTTTTTTAAGAGCCCTGTGCGCATCGGAAGAGATGAAGCCTCGGATATCCGCCTGGCTGTGACCGCTGTTTCGCGTATCCACGCGGAAGCTGTGGCGACGGATCGCGCGTGGCGGATTGTCGATTGCGAGAGTCGCAACGGCGTGTTGGTGGATGGCGTACGCGTGGCGAGCGAGGTACTCGAAGCCCTCGCCGAGGTGCGGATCGGGGACGCAATCTTCAAATTCGTGGACGCCGAGGCGGAATCCTTTGCTCACTACAACCTGGACGGTTCGATGGCGCCGGGCTGTGAACGACTGGCCGAGGTGCCCTCGCTTTTGGTCGGCGGCTTTCAGATGGATCGCATCGCAGCCGAGATCGAGAAGGTTGGGCCCACCAATCTGAGCGTCCTCATCCTGGGAGAAAGCGGGACCGGTAAGGAGGTAGTCGCCAGCGAGCTGCATCGTCACAGCCGCCGACCGGGGCGCATGGTTGCCGTCAATTGCGCTGCGATCCCTCAAAATCTCATCGAAAGCGAGTTATTTGGCTACCGTAAGGGAGCTTTCTCGGGCGCCGATCGCGACAAGCCAGGGCTGATACGCGCAGCCGACGGCGGAACGCTGTTCCTCGACGAAATCGGGGACATGCCGCTTGAAGCCCAGACCAAGTTGCTCCGCGTTTTACAGGCCAAGGAAGTCCTGCCCGTAGGCGCCACAACACCGGAAACTACGGACGTTCGCATCGCGTGCGCAACCCATCGCGACCTCGCTGCTCTGCAGGCGAAAGGCACATTTCGACTCGACCTTTTCGCTCGCCTGAACGAGTATGAAGTGAACCTGCCACCGCTACGCGAACGCAAAGAGGATCTCTTCGTCCTGACGCGCGAATTTTTAAAACGCCACGGCGCAGCCGAGAAAACGGCTTCCTTTAGCTTCATGACGGCCCTCACTCACTACGATTGGCCCTACAACGTGCGCGAGCTGGAAGCCTGTATCAAGCGTGCGATCGCTCTAGTCGATGGCGACACGCTCGGCGAGGCAGAACTCCCCCAGGCCATCACTGAAGCCATGCAAGGCTACGGCGCCGTGGGCGCCGGGCGCAGCCCGGAGGCGGCTCTTGCCCGCGCGGAGCACGAAGAAAGCGACAGGCCCAGCGCCGGCCAGCTACATGCACTCCTCCAAAAGCACCAGGGGAACGTCGCCGCAGTGGGGCGCGAGCTTGGCAAAGCCCGCATGCAGGTCCATCGCTGGGCGCAACGCTACGGACTCCGATTGGAAGACTTTCGGGCCCCAGATCAACCTTGATCCGTGGTGTGCCCGACGCAGCAGACTCGACTTCCGGATTGACTCGCAGACCCGAAAGGCGCTAGCGGACACTGCTCAAGCGGGCAGTAGAGGTAGTTCCCCCGCACCGTGCCTGGGAGTCCCTGTTGGCCACTCGTCGAAAAACCGGTCCAAAAACGCCAAAATCTAAAACTGGAAGCGCCAAGCCCGCCAACTCGGCTCAACGCGGAAGCAAGCGGACGCGCGGTTCAGACGAAGCGCCCGCCGGTTTGTCTGGCGAAGGGGAACAATCCGTCGCGCTGCACGACATCGCGCAGGCACGTTACCTCAACTACGCGCTCAGCGTGATCACGAGCCGTGCGCTGCCAGATGTGCGCGATGGCTTGAAGCCCGTCCAGCGACGCATCCTGTACACGATGTGGCAACAGCGGCTGACCTCCGACGCCAAACATCGGAAGTGCGCCAAAGTCGTCGGTGACGTGATGGGTAACTACCATCCGCACGGCGATGCCTCGATCTATGATGCCCTCGTGCGCTTGGCACAATCGTTCTCGTTGCGAGCGCCACTCGTTGAGGGTTCGGGGAATTTCGGCTCAATGGACGGCGATGCAGCAGCCGCCATGCGCTACACGGAGTGCCGGCTGGCGCCGATCTCCACCGATCTTCTGAGCGAGCTTGCGCAAGACACGGTTGAATTTCGGCCAAACTACGACGGCACGCGTTCAGAGCCGGTTGTCTTGCCAGCTAAATGGCCCAACCTCTTGATCAATGGTGCGACGGGAATTGCGGTCGGCATGGCCACCAATATTCCGCCCCACAACCCGGAGGAGGTGTGCACGGCCGCCATCCGCCTGCTCGACGCACTGGGCGAGGGCAAAACGCTGAGCGCGCGGGAACTTTGCCGAACCATCAAAGGGCCAGATTTTCCTACAGGCGGGCAAATCATTTCAACCGCCGAAGAGCTCAAAGTCATTTACGAGACGGGCACCGGAAGCGTCAAAGTGCGCGGAACCTACAAGATCATCGCCGATGGTCGTGGGAATCCGAAGATCCACATCACGAGCATTCCCTACACCGTCAACAAGGCAACCCTCGTCGAACGCATCGCCGAAGTGGCGCTCTCGCGAAAGCTACCGCTGCTCGTCGATGTTAAGGATATCTCAACCGACGACGTCTGCATTGAGGTGGAGCTCAAGAAGGAGGCCGACCCCAAGAAGGTTCTCGCCTACCTCTTCAAGCAAACGCCGCTCCAGACCACATTCAGCGTTAACCTGACCTGCCTCGTCCCGACCGAAAATCCACAAGTGTGTCGACCCGAACGGGTGGATCTCCAATCCTTACTCTGGCATTTTCTAAATTTCAGGCTGCAAGTGGTGACCAAGCGGCACCAGCACGAGCTTGCCGCTTTGCAGGCCCGCATCCATATTCTGGAGGGCTTCGCCAAAGTTTTCGATGCCCTCGACGAGATCATCAAGCTGATCCGCAAATCAGAAGGCAAGGCCGATGCGGCGCGGCAGATCATGGCGCGGTTCAAGCTCGATGCGGAGCAGACGGACGCCATTTTGGAACTCAAGCTGTATCGCTTGGCTCGCCTTGAGATCCTCGTCATCCAAAATGAGCTCAAAGACCGACGCAAACGCGCTGCCGAAATCAAGAAGCTCCTTTCGGAATCCGAAGCGCGCGGGCTTTGGCAGATCATTCGGACTGAATTGACCGAGATGGTGGCTTCCTTCGCGAAGTTCTCGAAGCGCCGCACGCTGATCGCCTCGGTGGAAGAGGAGCCCGAGTTTTCGGCGGAAGATTTGATCGTGGCCGAGGACAATCACGTGCTCTTGACGCGAGACGGCTGGATCAAGCGCCAAAAGGAAATCAAGGATCCTGGCTCCACGCGGCTACGCGAAGGGGATGCTGTCTTGAGTTGCGTGGCCGGCTCCACCCGGGCAACCGTGGCGTTCTTCTCGAACTTTGGCACCGCCTACACCTGCCGCATTATCGATATTCCAGCCACCACAGGCTACGGGGAGCCCATCCAAAAGCTCTTCAAGCTGAAGGACAACGAACGCATTCTCGGCTGCTTTTCGCTCGATTCACGGCTCCTCGGCGACATCAAAGGGAGCGAAGATTATATGCCCGAGTCTTACCTCGTGGCAGCAACCAGTGATGGCTACGCGTTGGCGTTTGGCCTGGAGCCGTATTCGGAACCCAGCACGCGAGCTGGACGCAGGTTTGCCCGACCGAGCGACGGCTCCGAAGTCGTTGGCGTGGAGCTCGTCCACGGGAAGGAAACGCTCATCGCCGTTTCGAAGGGTCGACGTGCGCTCCTGTGTTCGATTGCGGAAATCAACTACCTCACCAACCCTGGCAAAGGCGTGACTCTGTTGAAGCTTGAGGGTGACGATACGCTTCTCGGAATCAAGGCGGTGGCTGACAAAGAGACGGCGCTGGTCGTGAAGAGTTCGCTCGGCGGAGAACAAAAGATCAACGCGGAAAAGTACGAGCGGAGCACTCGTGGCGGCAAAGGGCGCGAAGTCATGAAGCGCGGAAGCTTAACCGAGATTGTCCCCGAAGTGCCGGCAGCACCCGCAGCCTTTGAAGAAGGTAATTGAGCCGTGAGCCAAAAGGATCCCAGCATGGAGTACACTGCCAAAGACATCACCATCCTTGAAGGCCTCGATCCGGTGCGGAAGCGCCCCGGCATGTACATCGGAGGCGTTGGCAGTACGGGTCTGCACCATCTTGTCTGGGAAATCCTAGACAATTCTGTCGACGAGGCGATGAATGGGCATGCCACCGAGATCCACGTGACGCTGCACAAAGACGCCGAGTCCGTGACAGTGTCGGACAACGGGCGCGGGATCCCGATCGACAAGCACCCCAAGCACAAGAAGCCTGCCCTCGAAATCATCTTCACCACGCTGCACGCGGGGGGAAAGTTCGACGAAGGCAGCTACAAGACAGCCGGCGGCTTGCATGGCGTGGGCGCCTCTGTGGTGAACGCGCTTTCAACCAAGCTCAAGGTCATCGTGAAACGCGATGGCTTCGAATGGAGCCAGGAATTCAAAACCGGAAAGCCCGTTGGAACCATCACCAAGCTGGGCAAAGCCCGCGGGACAGGCAGCGCTGTCTACTTTCGGCCGGACCCAACGATCTTTCCGAAAACGGAGTTCAACCCAGAAACGATCCGAAAACGCCTTGAGATAGTCAGCTATCTCCACCGTGGAATTAAGGTCGAATTCAGCGACGAAAAGAACCAAACGCACGAAGCCTTCCACCACGAAGCCGGGATCGCCGACTTCCTCAAAGCGATTCTTGAGGAGCACAAAACCAAGCGGGTGCACGACGCCCCGTTCTCGATGCTCCGCGAAAACGGTACGCGGCTCGAACTGGTCCTGCAGTGGACTGAATCCACTGAAGAGAACATTAGAAGCTACGTCAACGGCATCCCCACCACGTCGGGTGGCACCCACGAGAATGGTTTGCGCGCCGGCCTGGTGAAAGCAGTTCGCAACTTCATCGAAACGCACAACTTGACTCCGCGTGGCGTGACGTTGAGTGCGGAAGATATCCGCGAAGGCCTCACGGGCGTACTCAGTGTCTTCATTAGCGAACCGCAGTTTCAGGGGCAAACGAAAGATCGCCTCAACAACCCCGAGGTTCAGTCCTGGGTGGATGGGCTCGTGCGCCCTGCCTTGGAGCAGTGGCTCAATTCAAACAGAACGGTTGCGGAACAAATTGTCGCACGCGTTATCTTGTCCGCTCGGGCACGCGAGGCATCACGTGCAGCCTCGGCTGCGGTCACGCGCAAGTCCGCAACTAGCGGCCGCTTCACGCTGCCAGGCAAGCTCTCGGATTGCACTTCTTCTGACCGCCGGAATTCAGAGCTGTTCATCGTGGAAGGCGACTCCGCGGGTGGTTCGGCGAAACAGGGCCGCGAGCGCGGCAATCAGGCCGTGCTCCCCCTGCGTGGCAAGGTGCTCAACACGGAGGGCATGGCGCTCGGCAAGGTGCTCGAGAACAAAGAATTGTCAGACCTTTTGACGGCCCTTGGCTGCGGCATCGGCGCAAATTTCGATCTCTCTAAGCTGCGCTACGATCGCGTCATTCTTTTGGCGGATGCGGATTCAGACGGGCACCACATCACAACCCTGCTGCTCACCTTCTTCTACCGACACTTGAGTGAACTCATCAAAAACAACCGTGTGTACGTGGCGATGCCGCCCCTCTACCGCTTAGATATCGGCAAGGATACCTACTGGGCCGCCGATGAGCCGGATCGTGTGCGCCTGACCAAAGAGCACCAAAAAGGTAACGCAAAAGTTGAGATCACCCGTTTCAAAGGCCTCGGTGAAATGATGCCGAAGGTGCTCTGGGACACGACCTTGAATCCCAAGACCCGGCGCTTACTCCGAGTGGGTATCGTCGATCCGTTGGCCACCGATCGGGTCATGAACGATCTGATGGGCAAGGACCCACAGGCTCGCTTCCACTTCATCATGGACCGAGCCGAGCAAGCCGAAGACCTGGACGTGTAGCGACCGGAGAATGTGGGGGCGTGTAGGCCTGAGAAGTCTAGATCTCGAAGCGGGCTTAATCCAACGAACCCGTGATCCGTTTGGTCAACTAGCGCGAACCCCATCGCGGGGGTCGCCTCCTCGGCACATGAATGCACCGAAGACTACGGTCCTAAGCCAAACCAAAGCCAAGCAGCCCATGTCGACGGCGGCACTTCAGATTGTGCAGGCGGCCGTGCGGGAGAACGTTAGTATCAGCGATCTTTCCAAATTGGCGCTCGTCGATCCGGGATTTGCTCTGCGTCTGCTAGCGGTGGTCAACAGCGCCGCATTCAAACGTTCTTCCGAAGTTCGCGACGTTCAGCAGGCAGCCCTTTTGCTCGGTATCCGCGGCATGCGCAATATCGCACTCAGCCTCGCTGTGACAGATCTTGTGCCGTTGGGCGAAGGTAGCAAAGTCATCTTAGCTAACTCTATCCGAAGAGCGGTGAGTGCCCGTTTGATCGGAAAAGCGCTGGGACTACGCGAGCTCGACGGCTATTTCACAATGGGGTTGCTCTTGGAATCGGGCCTGCTGCTGCGTGCTCGCGAAGACCTTGCAGGCGCGGCCGCGATCGCGCGGGCTCCAGCCGCGAACCGCGTGATCCATGAACGAGCCGCTGGGTTCGTGCCGCATCCTGAGTCAGGAGCCGAAATGGCCCGCAGCTACCAGTTAGCACCTGAACTTGTTGAAGCGATACGCCACCACCACGATGCCCAAATGCCCGCCGAAAAAGCGCTGCAAGTGGCCTGGCTGGCGGAGCGAGCTTCCGGCGTCTTCGAGTGCGTCGACGCGGTACGAAGCCGACTCGAGCTCCTGACTCAAGCCGCAACTCTGGGGCTCGCCGAGGCCACGATGGATGAGATTCTCGATGAAATTCCGAAAGAAGTAGCCGCAACGGCGGAGGCTTTCGACAGAGACTTAGGGCCGCAACTGGACCTGGCCAAGCTTCGCGATGACGTGAATGCGCGCCTGATCGAAATGAACCAGCAATATCAAGAAATGCTGGGGACGCTCGAACGGCTGTTGACCGAGAAGACGGATCTCGCAGTGCGCCTGGAAGTTGCGAACCAATCGCTCGAACATCTGGTGGCTACCGACGCGCTCACCGGCCTCCCCAATCGGCGCATGCTGGAACAAGCCTTGGCGCGGGACATGGCCTCAGCCATCCGCAACAACACTCCGCTTAGCATCGCGGTTCTGGACGTCGACAAGTTTGGAAACTTCAACGCGACCCACGGCCACGCAGCCGGCGATCTCGCGCTGCAGAAGGTGTCTCAGGTGCTCACTGAGGCAATTCGCCAGAGCGATCTCGCGGCGCGCTACGGGGGTGAAGAATTTGTTCTGCTATTTCCACGTACGGATGCGGAGGGGGCACTCGTGGTGTGCGAACGCGTCAGAGCGGCGCTCGCAAAGGGGGGCGTCGCTCTGGATGGCTGCACGGTGGCCCTGACGGCGAGCCTGGGCGTGGCCACGCTCAAGAGCGGAGAGAACTCAAAGGCCCTGTTTGTTCGGGCGGATGCAGCGCTTTACGAGGCGAAACGGCTCGGCCGAAATCAGGTCCAAATCGCCCCATAACAGCCGGCTACCGCGGCTCAGGCAGTATTTTCTGTGGGAGCTCTGACGCCTCGGAGGTGGGACACCTTGTGCACCCGAACGCGATGGGATAACGCGCGGGCTCGGGTCCGGTGGCTAGACGCCCCCTTTGGCATTTATTCAACACGTTGCACACGCACTCCTTCTCCCCCGATGTCTACCGCCTGGCCAAAGCCTCGCTCGTTGAGCGTCGCCGCTGGTTAGTCCACGGGTACCGTTTGGTACTGCTGCTCGTGTGCCTGTTCAGTCCGGCCGCAGCGTTCGCGCAAGCACCCGACGCGACCGCGGCCCCGGCCCCGGTCGCGCCCAGCAGCGAACCCCCGGTCGCGCCCAGCAGCGAACCCCCGGTCGTGATCCCTCCGACTGAAACGGAACTGGCACGGGGCTTCCCTATTTCGCGCATTGACGTGGCGGGCAATCGACATGTCACACGCGAGGACATTCTCTCGTATTTGCGCGAGCAGCTCGGCGAACCCTTTGATCCCGCGCGCCTCACCGGGGACATTCGAGAACTCTACAATTCAGGATTCTTTGACGATATCGAAGTCGATTTGAGCCGACGCGACGACGGCGTGGTCCTTCGCTTTCTGGTGCGCGAACGACCCACGATCCTGTCCGTCAACTTCGAGGGCAACACCGAGATCGATTCCGAGGATCTCGCTGAAGCCGCCGAAGTGAAGTCGGCTTCCGTGATGAGCTACCCTTCGCTCAACCGCAGCATCCAGAAGATCCGCGACATGTACGCCGAGAAGGGCTTCTTCCTCGCTGAAGTGAAGAGCGAAGTAGCGGCGGCCAAGGACAACCAAGTTTCGATTAAGCTCAGCATCGTAGAACACACGCAGGTGAGCGTGCGGAGCGTGACGTTCATCGGAAACCACGAGATTTCCTCCGAAGAGCTGCGGGCGGCGATGTTCACCGGGAACGCTGGCTTCTTTGCCTTTGGCTCCGGGGGTCCCTTTCGCCAGGACGCTTTTGAGCGCGACATGGGTGTCTTGAGCGGCCTGTACTACGATCGCGGATTTTTGGCGGTCAGCGTGAATACCCCGCGCATCATGCTGACTCCGGACAAAAGCGGGATCGAGGTGTCCGTTACGATCAACGAGGGTCCTCGCTACAAAATCCGCCAGCTTCGCATCTACGAGCGAGGCCCCGACGGCGGCGAAGTGGAGCCGATTGGTGGGCGGCGGCGCCTCGCTTCCATGGTCGAAGCTCGCTCGGGAGATTACTTCAACCGCGCCAAACTGATTCAGGATCTTCAGGCGGTCCGCACCCTGTATCGCGACAACGGGTTCGCACACGTCGAGGCAGCACCGGACACCCAAACCTACCCAACAACTCACGAGGTCGACGTCGTGGTGCCCATTGTTCGCGGGCCATTGGTTCGTTTCGAACGCATCGAAATCCGCGGCAACAGCAAGACGCGCGACAAGGTTGTTCGGCGAGAACTCGAGGTTTATGAAGGCGAGCCCTTCAACGAAACAGCTCTCGACCGTTCACGCCGACGTGTCACAGCCTTGGGCTATTTTGAGCGAGTCGATATTTCGACCGAGGAGGGCTCCAGCCGCGACAAGATGAATGTCTATGTCGAGATCGCCGAGAAGCCGACGGGGACTTTTCAGGTGGGCGCGGGCTTTTCAAGCGTTGAGAATTTCATCCTGACGGCGCAGATCCAACAGGCCAACCTTTTCGGCAACGGGCAAAGCTTCAGCCTACAACTCCAGGCAAGCCGTGCCCGGCTGCTTGCGAACGCCAGTATCTTTGAGCCTTATTTTCTGGATAGCCGCTTCAATCTCGGCATCAACATTTTCAATCAAGAGACCTTCAATCAAGATTTCTCCCAGACCACACGCGGCAGCGCTCTGACCTTTGGCTATCCGCTGGTCGAGCCCGAGCTCACCGCGTCGCTCACGTACACGCTTCAATCTGACCAGGTTTCAAGCGCGAGTGGCAGCAATCTCTTTGGCACCTCGAGCAGCGCCAGCACCTTCCAGCAACTGCCGCTGGCGAATCTCTTCAGCGACGGTCTCACCTCCAGCTTTCGTCCCGCGCTCACTTACGACACGCGCGACAACCGGCTCTTCACCACCAGCGGTATCTTCACCAAACTTTCTACTGAACTGGCGTCGAGCATCTTCGGTTCTGACAACCAGTTCCTGCGCAACAGCTTCCAGGGCCGCTATTTCTATCCTGTCGGTTCGGGGTTTGTGCTCAAGCTCAACCAGGAATTTGGCCTCATCACTAGCCCGACCAAAGAAGGCGTGCCGATCTTTGTTCGTTATTTCCTCGGAGGCATCACCGATCTCCGTGGCTTTCAATACCGGAGCGTCGGCCCACGCCTACCGCTCACGCAATCCACCGATCCGAATAGTCCGCCGAGGAGCGATGGCGCGCGTATCGGTGGCAACCTACTTTACTTCCAAAACCTGGAGCTTGAGTTCCCTCTGGTTGAGGCGGTCGGCGTGCACGGGGTCTTTTTCACTGACGCCGGCAACACCTGGAATACCGAAGCAAACTACTGCGATACCGTGGGTGGGAGCGCTCGCTTCAGTTTGCAGAGCCCCTGCTTCAATGGGCTAGATAGCCTGAGCCGGCTGCGTACCTCTTGGGGCTTTGGCATTCGCTGGTTTTCGCCGCTCGGCCCGCTTCGCTTCGAGTGGGGCTTCCCCTTCAAGCCGCTGCCAACCGAAGAGAGCAGCGTGTTCGAATTCACGATTGGGAATTTCTTCTGAGCTCGCCACCGAGCCGGCTACCATCTCGCCACCCCGGACGCCCCGCGGAAGACACCCTCCTTTCTGCACCCGTGCCTTCGGAGGACAGTGAGACCCTCTCCGACGAAAGGCTCACTCGTGTCGAGATGCGATGGATCGAGCTCGACGCGCGACTGCGAGATCTGGAGCAAGGAAGCAACCGGGCGCGAGGTGGGGCGCGCGAATGGTTGGTATGGCTCGCCCTCGTGGGCCTACTTTTGCTGGCCTACAAGGTGCTTTTGGGCTGATCTCACCCCTTCGGCAAAGCGCTGTTTCTTCCCCCAAAAAACCTTGCCTGCAAGTGTTGTCGGCTGAGCGCAGCTGGGCTACCTGGTGGGTGTGCCCAGACTCAGTTTCGCCTGAAAAAGGCGAGCATGGGCCCCCGTGAAGCCCATGTCAGACGAGACCGCAACGCCCCCAGCTGGACCTCCAGCGCCGAACTCTCAACCCATCAGCATTCACGACGAAATGCGTACGTCCTATCTGGACTACGCCATGAGCGTCATCATCGGGCGTGCCATCCCAGATGTTCGCGATGGGTTAAAACCCGTGCACCGTCGCATTCTTTTCGCGATGAGTGAGTTGAACCTCGGCCCCGGTGGCGCCTACAGGAAGTGCGCGGCGGTTGTCGGAGAAGTGCTGGGTAACTACCATCCCCACGGCGATGCCAGCGTTTACGACGCCCTGGTGCGTATGGCGCAGGACTTCAGCATGCGGCACATGCTGGTGGACGGTCAGGGTAATTTTGGATCCGTCGATGGTGATCGGCCTGCAGCCTACCGTTATACCGAGTGCCGATTAGCGCGCCTCGCTGTCGATCTGCTAGCCGACATCGACAAAGACACCGTCGATTTCACGCCGAATTTCGATGAGTCGAAGCAAGAGCCGCAGGTTCTCCCAACCCGGTTTCCGAACCTTTTGGTGAATGGGTCCGGCGGCATCGCCGTGGGCATGGCCACCAACATCCCGCCCCACAATCTCAAAGAAGTCATCGACGCCACGATTCACCTAATCGGGACACCCGAAGCCAGCATCGAAGACCTCATGCAGTTCGTGCAGGGGCCTGATTTCCCAACGGCCGGCATCATTCATGGGCGCGCCGGCATTCTCCAGGCGTACCGGACAGGCCGCGGCAGCGTGATGATGCGCGCGCGAACGATCACTGAGGCTGTTCCGAACAGCCAGGATCGCGAGCAGCTCGTCGTCGTTGAGCTGCCGTACCAGGTTAACAAAGCCCGGCTCCACGCCAAGATCGGTGAGCTGATGCGGGACAAACGCATCGAAGGCATCAAAGAGGCACGCGACGAAAGTGATCGCGACGGCATGCGCTTGGTGATCGAGCTGAAGAAAGATGTGCACCCCCAGGTGGTGCTGAATCAGCTGTATCGCCTGACGGACCTGCAATGTTCGTTCGGCATTATCAATCTCGCGATCGTCGAGAATCGCCCCGCCGTGCTGGACCTGAAAGAAATGCTGCGGCTCTTCGTCGAGCATCGGCGTGAGGTTGTGAGCCGCCGCACGCGCTTCGATCTTGCAAAATCAGAAGCAGCCCGAGAGATCATCGAAGGCCTCGGAATGGCCATCACCGAGGTAGATTTGGTGATCAAGACGATCCGTGCCTCGCAGGATCCGGACGAAGCTCGGCTCGCCCTGATGGCCTTGCCGCTCAAAGGCTTGGAGGCCTTCGTACGTCGTGCAGGTCGCCCCGAGAGCGAAATCGCGGAGGCAGCGGCGCGCACGGATTATCGACTGAGTGAGCGCCAAGCCAAGGCCATTCTTGAGATGCGCCTGTCCCGCCTCACGGGGCTGGAACAGGAAAAGCTCGCCGCAGAGTACGGCAGCCTTTCAGAAGCGATCGCTCGGCTGAAGGCGATCTTGGCGGATGAGCGCGTGCTCATGGATCTCATCGTGACCGAGCTCGAAGAGGTCAAGAGTAAGCATCAAAATCCGCGCCGAACCGAGATCATTGAGGATGAAGCCGAGATCCAAGTCGAAGATCTGATCCAGGAAGAAGAAATGGTCGTTACCATTTCCCATTCTGGGTACATCAAGCGCACTCCGCTCTCGACCTACAAGGCACAAAAACGCGGCGGCAAGGGCAACAAGGGCATGGAAGCCCGCGATGATGATTTTGTTACCCAGCTCTTCGTGGCCTCAACGCACAGCTTCGTGTTCTTCTTCAGTAATCGCGGCAAAGTGTACGTGAAGAAGATTTACGAAATCCCAGCCGCAGCGCGTAACGCCAAAGGCCGCGCCATCGTGAACTTCGTAGGAATGGAGGAAGGCGAACGCGTCGCAGCGATTACGCCCGTGCCTGGAATTCAAGAAGGCCTGTTCGTGATCACCCTCACCCGGGGTGGACAGATCAAGAAGACGAGCATCCTGGATTATCAAAATTACCGAGAAAAAGGCATCATTGGCGTCAAGATCGCGGACGACGATCAGCTGCTCACCGCTGCCGTCACGGACGGAACCTGCGACCTCTTGATTGCCACCAAACTAGGCAAATCGATCCGTTTCGAAGAGGATCAAGTGCGCCCAATGGGCCGCAACACGGCGGGCGTGAAGGCGATCGAGCTCTCAGAAGGCGATGAGGTCGTCGGCTTCGCTAGCACCCAGCCTGATCGTGACATGGTGCTGACCGTGTGTGAGCGCGGCTACGGTAAACGCACGAAGCTTGAGGAATTCCGCAAACAGCATCGCGGTGGCAAAGGCATTATTCTCATCGATGCCAGTGACCGAAACGGTCCAGTGGTTGGGATAGCTCTCGTGAAGCAGAACGATGAGCTGGTACTGATCACCGACAAGGGTCAGATCATCCGCACCCAAGTGACCGGCATCCGTGAGACAGGCCGCAACGCGCAAGGCGTCAAGGTGATGTCTGTGGACGAGGGAGAACGCGTCGTTGCCATGGAGCCGGTCGGCGCGACCGACGAAATCGACGGTGATGTAACCCCCGAGGACGGCTCCGATGCCAACACGGAAAACACTGAGCACAGCGAAATCCGCAGCGAAGAAAGCCCCAGCGACGAAGCCGAAGCTCGAGAAGAGCCGCCCAGCGACGAAGAGCCGCCCAGCGACGAAGAGTAGCCCAGCGACGAAGAGTAGCCCAGCGACGAAGAGTAGCAGCCCTCAGCAAGGAACACGCGAAACCTTCGCGCAGTTGAAGCGCTTGCATCCCGATGCGCACTGCGAGTTGGTCCACCAAACGCCATTTCAGCTGCTCGTGGCCACGGTGCTCTCTGCGCAGAGCACCGATGTAGCGGTCAATCAAGTGACCGGCGGGCTCTTTGCCCGCTACCCGAGCCCCGAAGCGCTTGCCAAATCCAAGGCGGCCGACGTGGAAAGCGCGCTGAACCGCCTCGGGATGTTTCGCCAGAAAGCCAAGAACATCATTGGCCTCTCGCAGCAGCTGGTGGAGCGGCATGCGGGCCAGGTCCCGAGCACTTTGGACGCTCTCATCGCCCTCCCAGGCGTCGGTCGGAAGACTGCGAATGTGGTGTTGGGCGTGGCATTTGGCGCGCCAGAAGGTGTCGTGGTGGACACCCACGTGCAGCGGATCAGTCAGCGCTTAGGCTGGACCCAAGAGCTGACACCTGAAAAAATCGAACGAGATCTGATGGCTATGTTTCCAAAGTCTGACTGGGATCGCTTGAGCCACACCCTGATTTTTCACGGGCGACGCGTATGTGCCGCGCAGAAGCCAGCCTGCGCTGCTTGCTCAGTGAGCGGGAATTGTCCGAGCGCCTTTCACGCTGAGAACATCGGGCGCAAGCCACCCCGCAGCCGCGCCAAGAGCTAACCACGCCGTGCAGTCACTCTAGGAGCGTGGCCAGCAGCCGCTCCGATGCGTTGTAGGGATCGAGAATTCCCGCCTCCACCGCTGAAGCAAGTACGGAAAGAAATTCGGCGTGCTGCAGCAGTGCGCGCTCCACGACTTCGTGGCGCAAGTGAGTGAGCAGGTTGCGCTTCACCCGTTCGCTCCGCGCTTGGCGCCCGACGGCTGAGGAGAGCTGCCAAATCCGATGCTGCTCGATCTGAGCCAGCAATGCATCGATCCCCTGATTCTGAGTAGCCACGCAGCGAACAATGGCAGGGACCCAAGCGTTCAGTGCGCCACCGAGTGCAAGCGCTTGCTCAAGATCCGCAGCCGTGCGGTCAGCGCCCGCGAGATCGGCTTTGTTGAGCGCAAACACGTCGGCGCATTCGAGGATCCCTGCTTTCATGGCTTGAACGGAGTCCCCCATCCCGGGCGTCAACACGACGACACTTGTTTCGGCGGCAAATACCACGTCGAATTCATCCTGCCCTACCCCCACCGTCTCCAACAAGACCACCTCCGCCCCCCACGCGGAGAGCACCCGCGCCACATCAACTGCGGAACGCGAAAGGCCCCCCAAAGCCCCGCGGGTGGCCAGCGAGCGAATGAAGACTTCAGGATCCTCAAAGTGTTGCTGCATTCGGACGCGATCCCCGAGAATGGCACCTCCGGAAAAGGGGCTGCTAGGATCGATCGCCACCACAGCAACACGCTTCCCAGCGGCTCGAAAATGCTTGACCATGGCCGCGACCAGTGTGCTCTTGCCCGCACCTGGACTGCCTGTGATACCGATCCAAAATGCGGCTCGAGTGTTGGGGTAAATCTCTTTGAGCAGTGCCCGGAAGCCCGGACCGCGGTCATCCACCAACCGGCAGGCACGAGCCGCCGCACGCACTTCCCCCTTCAACACGCGCGCTACAAGATCCTGCACCGTAGGCTCAGAGTACGGCTCCGGCAAAAGTGGCGCAAGACGCGCAATTTAGGACTTTTTGCCAGCCGCCAGCATATTTTCAACAGTTCGCGTGGTCATCGTTCCATCGACCATATCGGGCTCACGCAGCAGACGTTTGTGCAGCGGGATGTTGGTCTTGATGCCACCCACGATGAATTCATCCAGAGCGCGCAGCATGCGGGTGATGGCCACCGCACGTGTGGGTCCGGAAGTGATGACCTTCGCGAGCAAGGAATCGTAGAAGGGGGGCACGGTGAATCCGCCGTAAATTCCCGAATCAACTCGCGTGCCGTTGCCGCCTGCCGGGTGATATTCGGTGATCTTCCCGGGGCTTGGCGCGAACGTTTCTGGATCCTCAGCCATGATGCGGCATTCAATCGCGTGCCCACGGAACTTCCACGAGCGCGTGTCTGGCAGGGTCAATTTCTCGCCTGCCGCCGCACGGATCTGCTCGACCACCAGATCGACGCCCGTGGCTACTTCCGTGACCGGATGCTCCACCTGAACGCGCGTGTTCATCTCCATGAAATAGAGCTGTTTGTCTTCATCCAGCAGAAATTCGAGCGTTCCAAGCGACGTGTAGCCCGTTTCGCGAATTGCCTCGCGAATTCGTTCGCCCATCGAGGTGCGCAACGCTTCATCGATCGAGGGGCTGGGCGCCTCTTCTATCAATTTCTGATTTCTGCGCTGAAGCGAGCACTCTCGCTCGCCGAGCGTCCACACTTGCCCGTGCTTGTCGGCTAGCGCCTGAAACTCGATATGCTTCGGGCGTTCAATAAAACGCTCAAGGTAGAGTTCTGGATTCTTGAAAGCTGAGAGGGCTTCCGCAGAGGCCGATTCAAAAGCACGCGCCACTTCATCCGCCGTGCGCACCACTCGCATCCCGCGACCACCACCACCGCCACGCGCCTTGATCATCACCGGGAACCCAACCCGCTTAGCCTCCGCCTCGGCGTGCACGGCGTTATCAAGGGCCACGCTGCCGGGCAGGAGCGGCAGGCCGAACGTCTTGGCCACTTCGCGCGCCGAGAGCTTATCGCCCCATTGCTTCATCGATTCTGAGCTGGGCCCGATGAACGTCAGCCCGCATTTTTCGACAATTTGGGCAAAATTAGCATTCTCAGACAGGAATCCGTAGCCGGGGTGAATGGCATCCGCAGCGGCTATTTCAGCGGCGCTGATGATCGCCGCAATGTTGAGATAGCTGTGCACGGCAGGCCCGGGACCGATGCAGATTGCTTCATCCGCAAAGCGTGCATGGAGAGCATTCGCGTCCACATCCGAGTGAACGGCAACGGTCTTGATCCCGAGCTCCCGACACGCACGAATGATTCGAATCGCAATTTCGCCGCGGTTGGCGATGAGAACCTTTTTAAACATGAGTTCTGTCGAATTCCGGTGCTGGATTCAAAGTGGGTTACTTCTTCACGCGGAAAAGCTTCTGTCCAAACTCCACGCTCTTGCCGTTCTCAACCAGCACTTCCAAAATAGTGCAGGCAAATTCCGCTTCGATCTCGTTCATGAGCTTCATGGCTTCCACGATGCAAAGGGCTTGCCCCGTAGAAACAGTGGAGCCGGGTTTCACGAAGGCTTCCCCTTCAGGCGACGAGGAGCGATAGAAGGTGCCGACAAAGGGTGAGGTTACAAACACTCCGGCCTCATCCGCCGATGGCGCGGGCAACGCTGGCGTAGCTACTGATGCGGGCGTTGGGGCGGCTTGGGGAAAGGAGCTGACGAGCGCAGGCACACGCTGGCCGCGATCGAGTGTGACACGGATCCGGTGCTTTTCGTCTTCGAACTCAAACTCGCTCACCTTTCCGTCTTCGAGGGTTTTGAGCAGATGCTTGAGTTGCTTGAGGGGGATATCCACGTTGTACTGTCTCCGGCGCTTGGCCGACGAACCTAGTCGAGACTGACCGCGAGTGACAACACACTCTCGGCGCGAATCTCGCTACGCAAGGCTCATCATTGTGCGTCGCACTGCGTTATTTTGGCTGATACTGGCCAGAGGCTTCACAAGCGGGCCAAAATTCCGTCAAGCGCGATCCGATACGAAGCCGTTCCGAATCCCGAAACCGTCCCTAGGCAGGCAGCAGCCACACACGAATGATGCCGAAACTCCTCCCTGGCCGCGGGGTTGGAGAGGTGTACCTCTACAGTGGGTACACGCGTGCCTTTGATGGCGTCATGAAGCGCGTACGAAGTGTGCGTCAAAGCTCCGGGATTCAGCAGGATCCCGGAGGCTCCGGTGTCCTCTGCCTCCTCAATCCACCCGATCAACTCTCCCTCGTAATTGCTTTGGCGACACACGAGCGTCGCACCTGCGCGGGCTGCAACCTCTTCGAGCGCACGGTGCACTTCTTCAAGCGTGGCCTTGCCGTAAACTTCCGGTTCACGCTTTCCGAGCCGATTCAGATTCGGTCCGCTCAGGACGTACACGCACGGCGTTCTTGGCTTACGAGTTGCGGCCATTTTTGCGCTGGCTCAGAGTTCGAGTTCCTTCTTAAGCTTCGGCGCACAGACTCGCATGAGGTACCGGGCTCGACCCATGTTGCCATCGGGCGTCATGGTCACTGCCATGAAGTACCCCTCATTGATGACCCGAATGAGCGTCGTGAGCTTTTCGCTCTTGAACGCCACTTCCTTCGTTTCGCCAGCCTCCAGCATCTGGGTGGTGCGCTGAATGGCTTTCACCACGACGCTCACTTCAGCGCCGACGACCTCCATATCGAAGGGGCCTTCGTTCCGCGTGTAGACCTCGAGTGGGATCCCTTCGAAGTCCATAACAACGCCAGCCAGGCCGCCGTCGGTGCTGTCCACAATCCCCTGAAGCGACTCTTTAAACATAGGTCTCAGCGTACCCGGTTTCCCTGAGAGAGTGAATTTCCTCGGCCACCGGCTGGCTTATTGAACCCCGAAGACCGCTCAAAAATGGCCCTATCCAAGCTTTTGCCCGTTCGAGGGCCGGCGGGCCGCGCTCGGTTCCCGAAACACGAGGGCGCCGCTAGACTCCGCCCCATGTCGACTTGGGCTCGCTCGCTGGTTCGAAGTATCTTACCCCTCGCTGCTTTTCTGAACGTGCAGGCCCTTCCTCTTTGTGGGGCTGCCGCCGAAAGCGAGGTCGCAAGGGAGCCTGTTGCGACGGCTGAGGCCACGCCGGCAGCGTCGACGGAAGTCACCACGCCGACAGTTGCGGCTCAAAAGGACGAAGCCAAGCCTGCGAAGAAAGACGCCGACGACTTCACCCATGGTTTTCGCTTCGGCCTACGCATGGGTGTCATCGGCGGCCTGCGCATGGTGTTTCGATATTCAGGCGATAGCGCGTTCTGCAAGCAACCAGAAAAAGATCCTGGTGAAGCTCAGAAATTCTGTGGGCATCAAGCGCCGTATGGCCTTGAGAGCGCCCTTAGCTTTGCGGTCACTGATAGCTTAGAGCCGTTTGTCTGGGGCCGATTCGGATTGAGTGGTGAACTGGAAACGAATACGAAGCCGATACGCATGTTCGGCATTGGAACACGCATTTACTCGATGCAAGATTCGCGTCTTAAGATCTTCTTTGAACCGGCAGTCGCTTGGGAAACCGAGGGCGGAGGCAACCAGCCCCGCTATGAAAAGTTCGATTATCCGAAGGAGCTGGCGTTGCACCTGGGAGGGGGGCTGCAAGTGGAGCTCCACGAATATGTTGGAGTATTCTTGGATGCCGGCATGACCACAGGCGTGATTCGCTCACTCAACAGCAACCTGGAGGTGCAGGTGGGTCTCCAGGGGCGAACGCCTGCGCTCTAGCCATGAGTGAGCGCCCCTTCCGAGTGCTGGGCCTGCAGCAAATCGCGATCGGCGCCATAGATCGCGGCCCGCTCCTTCGGCTTTGGGTCGAGCTTTTGGGTCTGACTAAGATCGGGACGTTTCGCAGTGAATCTGAGAACGTCGAGGAGGACATTTTGGAGCTTGGCTCGGGTGCAGCGACCGTTGAAGTCGATTTAATGCAACCTATCGATGTTTTGGGGCGCCCAAGCGTTCACCAGCCGGCGCTCAATCACGTGGGCTTGTGGGTGGATGATTTGCCGGCCGCCCTGGCGTGGCTTTCGGAGCGCGGCGTACGCTTTGCACCGGGTGGGATCCGCCGTGGGGCCTCGGGCCATGACGTGTGTTTTATCCATCCTAAAGGCAGTGCGCTCGAACCTATCGGGGGCGAAGGCGTGCTGATCGAGCTGGTGCAGGCGCCTGCGGAGATGCTGGCCTAGTGTTGAGCCTGTTGACCTTCAGTACGATAGGAAATCCCGGCCCATGACCTGGACAGCGTAGCTACCCGGGAACGCCCAAACAAGCACGTTGCCTCGCCGGCTGCGCCAATGCCGATCGAAGCACCCGCAGGACCCGTCGGTGCGATGCAATAGTCGGAGGCTCGGAGGCTCAGCTGCAACCCACCCAAAAGGCTCTGTCGACTGGCACACCTGCTGGGTTATCAATAGCTGCGTACAAAAGGCGCCCATCCTTCGCAAGAATGGTCCAGGCGGCCAGGTACTCGTCGTTCGCAAGTGGCGTAAACTGCCCAGCCATAGTGAAAGGCCCTCGCCTGTCTTCGGGCTTGCTCCTCAACCCCCTCCCGCGCCACCACCGGTTTCGGTTGGGCCGCTTTGGTTCAGTTTTGTTGAGATTCTGACGCCGGGCTCTTGTTGCCCTTAGGGGTGTTTCCTTGTTGAAAGTGAACACGTCAGTGCGGAGATCCATTTGCACCGGTATCCTACTGGTTTTTGAGCGCCGTCGGTCGTGTTCACCGCTGCCTGGGCTTCGTTGATGTGGTTCGGAGGGTCCAGATCGCCATCGGCTGAATAGACTACTCTTGGCGTGGCCTTCGGAGCGCGGCGTACGCTTTGCACCAGGGGGATCCGCCGTGGGGCCTCGGGCCATGACAAGCCCCGGCAAACCCCGAGCGCGCGGCTACCCTACTCCACGCCCCCAGACGCAGCCCGTACACTCGATAGCTCGGCCCTTTGACCAATTATCGCCAATAGACTAATATAGTCAACCATGTGGATTCAAAGAACTTTTGAGCACACTTGGCGCCCGGAGAGTGGTCAGCCCGTGAGTGTCCTGCTGGGGCCACGGCAGTCCGGTAAATCGAGTTTCCTTGAACGGCGTGCGGGGCCCAGCCGTCGCGCAGTGAGCTTCGACGATCTGTCGACGCGGGCGCGAGCAAGCGAGAACCCGGCATTGTTCTTGGATGAACTTGGGCCAGAGGTATTGATCGACGAAGCCCAGTACGTCCCCGAGCTGTTCCCGGAGTTGAAGATTCGGGTCGATGCCGTCAAGCGCCGAACACGCGCCGGCAGTCCTGGGCCTTCGTTCTCCGCTTGGCTCACGGGCTCCAACCGTCTCGTGCTCGATCGCGAGGTGGCCGAGAGCCTCACTGGACGTGCGAGTTACTTTCGTTTTCACGGTCTGTCGGTCGCCGAACTCGCGGCAAGCCTGGGAAAACCGACGTTGGCAGATCTGTTCAGCTTGGGAGGGTTTCCAGAGCTCTGGACGTCGCGTCAACTCGACCCGGTGCGCTACTTGAACGACCACCTACAAACAGCGCTCGAAAGGGACCTGGTGCGCGCCGCACGCATCGAGAAGGTGCCTGAGTTCCTGCGTGTGCTGCGCTTGCTCGCGAGCCGTGTGGGCGGACTCTTCGTTGCATCCGAGCTCGGCCGCGACGCAGGGATTCGTTCCAGCACGGTGACCGACTGGGTCGGCGCCGTGGAGCGCATGATGTACCTGATCGAAGTTCCGGCCTTCACGACGTCACGCACGACCCGCCTGATCAAGGCCGCCAAGTATTATTTTTTCGACACTGCCCTTGCGGCGCGCCTTCAAGGCTGGAGTCAACCTGAACCGCTGTTAAACAGCCCTGCGGTTGGTCCGCTATTCGAAAATCTGGTTGTCGCCGAAGTGGCGAAAACGCGCGACGCGCATCAACGTAGCTGGGAGCTGAGCCATTTCCGCACCAAGGAAAAAGAGGAAGTCGATTTGCTCGTCAGCGACGGAACGCGACTGGTTGCTATTGAATGCAAGCTCTCGTCTCGTCGTGCGGCGGAGGTGACGCCGCCCCGTTCCCTGTCCCTGCTCGGCCCGTTGCCTTTTTTAGCGGTTTGTTTCGATGCGCCCCCAAGCGCGCGAGGCCAAGTGGAGGTCGTGCAGCTGTCGAAGCTCGGCCCGAGGTTGCTCGAACTCTTGAGCGGGTGAAAAGCGTCGCTTGCGCCGCTTCGCTAACGCTGCGATTGTTGATAGCCGGAAACCAACCAACGATCAGAACAAGGCCCGCTCTACTTCTGGAACCCAGGAGCCCGTCTTCACGTCTAAGGCGCGGTTCCTTCCCCCATCATCCCAGTACGCCCAACCAAAACCCCGGCGTTCAGCCTCCGTGCGGGTGATCCGAAGGAAATTTTCTCTCGATGTCGGGTCCGCCTTGTCAATCGCGGCAAATTCACCGAGGTAAACTCGCTTGCCCGTTGTTGCCACATACTTCGATGCGAACTCGAATTGTCGAGCAATCGCTCCTGGCCCGCTTGGGTTGGTGGCGGCGGGTAGCGAATTGTAGTCCCTAAACCAGTTTCTCACCCACTCCAACGATTGCGCACCCGCGGCCGGTTGCAACGGCTGTGGCGGCGGTCCCGGAAAAACCACGCCTTCGGTCTGGTACTCCGGTCCCATCCAGTCGGCGCCCTGGTGAGTGAAGAGGATGGGCTGGTACATATGAAACGACGCCACGATCCGCGCGTCCTCGGGCAGCTCCAGCTTGTTCAGATACTCTGAAGCGGCCCAGGAGTAGCTATCCACGATGATGAGCCGGGTGGGATTGGACTCCCGCACTACGGGGATAGTCTGTTTTACGAGTTCGTTCAGCAGAACGGGCGTCAGGTTCTTACACGGTTCGTTGACGAGTTCAAAAGCTACGGTTGGCGGCCGATCTTTGTAGCGCTCAGCAATCTGCCGCCAGATTGCGACGAACCGCTCCATATGTGCTTTGGGGTCGTCCATCAGCTCGTTGTAGTGGTGAAGGTCAACCACCACGCTAAGGCGCCTTACGGTTGCCCTCTCAATGGCCCAGTCCACCCGCTGCAGGAAAGACGGCTCCAGCGTGAAAGGCCTCTGATGCGCCGCGTGGGCGCTAAAACGCACCGGCAGGCGCACGTGATCTAGGCCCGCAGTAGCTACGCCTTCAAAATGTTGTTCCGTGAGCGTGACTCCCCACTCACCTTCACTCGGCGCATCCAACGCATTACCCAGATTGAGGCCGCGCGTAAAACCTCCGATAACTCCACTCTTCGGATCCACGGCTTCGCCACTACTGCCATTCAACGCGTTGGACTCTGCCGCCTGGAGTTGACGCTTAGGGATGCAGCTTGCGCTGACAGCTGCGGATAAACTGAGCTCAAACAGAGATCGTCTGCGCATGCTTTGCGCATAGCGCGCACGGGCTCACGAGGAAAGGCGCCGCCTGCGATCGCTCAGATCGCAGTTGTTTCCACTTGGTTCGTGGCAGCTGTTGGTAACGCGTGCAACGCGAGCGGTCCGGTATTGTCCTCCAAAAAATGCGAAGGAGCGATGCAAGCGATCACATTGGCGCGCGCTTCAAAACGCGATACCTATACAAGCCACATCGGAGTCGTGTATGAGCACTATGCAGTGGGTTCGAAGCGCAGGCCCTTGGGTTCTGTTATTTTTGGCAAGCTGCTCCGCAGGTGGCGTGAAGGATAAACCGAGCCGCGGGGAGCCCGAGCCTTCGCCAACGGGTTCAAGTACACAACCGCCTCCCGGCATCGATATTTCCCCAGACCCAGGAATTACCATTGGTGGAGCATCCTGCAATCCTTGCACCCATTTTTCGGGGGGCCCCGTTTTTGAAGAGGGCCTCACCGCCCAAGTCGCGGCAGCGTTTCCCGCCCCTTCTGGCGCTGGCGGCCCGTGCATCATCGAGCCTCAGGAAGGGTCCTTGCTCCCTAGGAATTGGCTCAGACCGCGTTTTCACTTTGAAGGCGGCGTAGCCCCCTATCGCATCACCCTTAGCGCAGACCGCGAAACCGACGATCTGCACATCTATTCCCAAGATAACATCGCGTTGTTACCCACAGAGGTCTGGAATGGGCTGCGAAGCAACGTCTTCGAGCCTGTTACGGTCACCGTCACCGATTCCGCCGGCAAATCCAGCACCACTAGTTTCACGGTGGCTCCTGTTGAAGCTGGCGGTAGCCTCGTATTTTGGGCATCAATTACCAATCGCCCCGGCATCGATCCGCAGACGATGCAATACACGACGACACTCTACGGCTTTAATGTTGGGGAAGAAGCCGTCATCAAAACGCTCAGCCCCCCTGACGTTAAGCAGGTGACCTACGCGCAGAACGGTTCCCTCAAGAGCGCTGAGAATGGCGCACCCTCGGGTCAAGTGAGATGCGTCGGCTGCCATACGTCGACACCCGACGGAAAATCCGTCGTTATTGTGGACCACTGGCCTTGGAACCTCGCTGTAGCGGACATTACCGGTACCGTGGGGGCATCGCCTTCGTACATCACCCCGATGGGCAATCTGCTACTCAATCTGCCTTGGCTGGGCATCAGCACTTTCTCGCGGGACGATTGGATGGTGCGTTCAAAACGGGTGATGGTTACCACCATGGGCCCGCGAAAGATGTTAACCGCCGGATACACACCTACCATGTTCAATACGCTGGGAGATACGTTCATCCCCCAGAATTCCAACAAGGGTCCGGACGAACTCGTCTGGATCGATCTCAAAGCGCCCGGAGAGGTAAAACTATCGGCCACAGGGGGAGCCACGGAGGAAGCAGCGTTCGCCGTGGCGAGCGCTAAGGGAACGGCTTGGGGAGTTATCGCTCGAGAAGGCGACCCGCGTGGAGCTGTCGCTCCGGATTTTAGTCACTCCGGGCAGAGCGTTGTTTACACGTCTACCGACAGCACCCTTGATGGGCACGTGGGCGGTGGTGGCGTGGAGGGAACACCCAACCCAACGGTGGTGGATATTTTAACCGTCCCCTACAACGAGGGACGCGGAGGCGCCGCAACCCCTCTAGCCGGTGCGAGCGACCCGGCCGTTGCGGAGTACTATCCTGACTACTCCGCAGACGATCGGTTTGTCGCCTTCAATCGTGTGCCGAACATGTCTGGGTATATGTTTTATCGGCCTGACGGGGAGATCTTCGTGGTGCCCGCGGCGGGCGGTAGCCCAGTTCGGCTTGCGGCTAACGATCCGCCAACATGTGCGATTAAAGACCCGGCGGGGCCTCTCAACAGTTGGCCCAAATGGTCACCCGTTGTTCGAAGCGCCGAAGGCAAAAAATACTACTTTTTGGTGTTTGCCTCAGCACGAAAATCCCCATTCTTGCTCAATGTTCAAGGTCAAACAGACAAGCGAGCTTCGCAACTTTATATGGCACCCGTCGTTGAAAATGCGGACGGCACGCTCACAACTTATCCAGCCGTGTACCTGTGGAACCAGCAAAATCTCGTAAACGGGAGTGGGGTTGATGCGCAAGTTTCCGAACTCAAGACGAGCAACTTAACCCCCGCATGGGATGAATTCGTCGTACCTCCGGTGACGGTTGTAATTCGGTAACCCGCACGCACTCGCTCATCCCCCGGGCGGGTCAGCGTTGGCCTTCAAGCCTGAGCGGAGGTAGCACAATTCTGCATTTTCTCGGCGCCAAATCACACTAAACATAAATTGCGGGGGCAAGGGCGTGCCTCCGGAAGGTCACGCAGGCGCCCGGCTACTCGCACGTACGCCGCACGGTACTGGCCCTCGAAATAGCTCGAACACCTAAGCCTGACACCGACCGCTCGACATGCCCTCCCACCGACAGTTCAGAAAGTAAGCATGCTTACTATCTGATTCGACACTCCAGCAGGTCTTTGCGCCGCCGCGGCTCGTGGATCCGCACCTTCGGCCCATCCAGAAGGCTATAGCGGCAGCCCAGCGTCCATGAGGCCGAGCACGAACGTGAGCGGGCTTCTCAGCTCCTCGCCGTGACTGCTCCTTGACCTTCGGTGACCTGGTTTGCAGTGGTTACTCCATCGGCTAGAACCGCCCGACCAGCGCCTCACGCCGGCCGCCCTTCGGGCCCCGTCTACCTGGACGCATGTCCGGCTGCTGCTCCTCGCCCCTTTGGCATCGGCTGTGGCTCAAACATTCTTGACCGTAGTCATAACTACGGTCACATTAGCTCAATCTCAATGAAGACAGTTTCTAAAGGAGTCCTCAAGGCCAAGATGCTTGAGTACCTGCGGTGGGTAGAAGACACGGGTGACGAGTTGGTCGTGACTGACAACAACCGCCCAGTCGTCCGTATCGTTGCCATTGCCAAACGCACAGCCGCCGCAGACGCTTTCGCCGACGTCCAAGGCCGCGTTCAATATCACGAAGATATTCTCGCCCCCACAACGCAAGAGTGGCCTGAGTCGTGATCGTTTTAGACACGCATGTCTTGCTCTGGTGGGCGCTTGATCCCAATCAACTGTCGGCGGTGGCGGCAAAGCAGCTTGGGGAAATGGAAAGGGTTGGTGGATTCGTCAGTTCAATTTCATTTTGGGAACTCGCGATCAAAATCAAGCGGGGCAAGCTGACCCTGCCGATATCCATGGATGAATTCGTGTCCCGCGTCGCTCGAACAGGTGCGCTCACCGTGGTTCCTGTCGATACGAAGATTTGGTTGAAGAGCGTCGATCTCAAGTGGGATCACGCTGATCCAGCGGACCGCGTGATTGTAAGCACAGCTCTAGATTGTGGCGTGCCGCTGTTGACGAAAGATAACGCGATCCGAATGTTTCGCGGAGTGAATTGCATTTGGTAGCGTCAGAAGCGCCAGAGCCGACCAGTCCGGTTGGATGGGCGAACATTCTGCTTTAGGAAGAGGCTTAGGCGTCAACGTGCTCCCGATTCGTAAGCGCTATTTGGTTTTTCTTTTAACGTCTTTGTCTGCGTGTCACTCCATCACGGGCGGGCATCACGTGGTGTCGCCGTCAGCGCTGGCTCCATCGCCGATGCACCCGACGCTCCTCACATCAGGTGAAAGGGGCGTCTTTCTTGTTAGTGAAAACGGAGAAGCCCTGCGCAGAACTGATACGCCGGCTTCGCAAGCTCGGCGCCGCGCAGATGGAACCATCTTTTTCCTTCACAACTCGGGCCCACTTATGGAGCTGAGATCTCTTACGAAAGACACAGAGCGTGTTGTGGCTTCAGTTCCCGTCAATTGGGAGGTGGATCCCTCGTCATGTACAGCTCACGCAGCGCCAAGTGGCGTTACTCTGGCAGTGCAAGACGAAACCGGTTTCTTCATCAACCCCTCTGGTACGCACGCGTGTCTGTCGCTGATGGATCGAAACTTGAACATGTTGGATCTCGCGGTACGCGCAAGCATCGATCTTGCCACAGGGGCGGTAACCTCAAGGCTGCAGTATTTTGAAGACTGCGTCGTCCACGAGACGGACGCAAAGGACGTATGCGCTCACGTGCCAGCGATCCGTAGGTCGACAGCTGTCTCCGGCACCAACGGCGCGCGAAAATGGCAGTTTCGCAACGGAAGACTTCACACACACGAAAGTTCAAACAACCCTATCGAACTTTGCGGCCAAACCTCCATTGCCGACGCTTCTTGCGGCGTCGACTCCACCAGTCCAAGCGGCCGTTGGATCGCCATTACATTAGGAACTGAAGACGGCGACTACATTCACCGTTCAATAGTTCTCGCTGATCTCGACACCGGCGAAATTGTCGCGTTGGACCAAGACGGGGGCCTGCAGATCGGACATCAGTTACCATCGTGCCTAGCAATGAATTCGTGTGTCGACATCGTTGGCGAAACACCAGTCCATTGGTTCCCCGGTTCAGATCAGTTCAGCATTGACGACAAGCTGATCGACCTGCGCACGAAACAGCTTCGAAAGCTTCCGGGAATTCCCAGTCCCTGAGTTTCAGTTGAATTCCCTCCGTAAGTCGTACCTTGCTCAGCTGAGACCGACGTAGAGCCGCTGCACGTCGTCGTCGTTGTCGAGAGCAGCCAAAAAAGACTCCACTTCTTCTCTCGCCGCCGCTTCGAGGCTGACCGGATTGTTGGGGAGCCACACCAAGTTAGCTGCCGTCACTGTCCAGCTTCGGGCCGAGAGGCCTTTGCTCACAGCGTCTAAATCTTGAGGCTCGGTGATGAACTGAAGCTGTCCGTCGTCCCCAATCGCGACCTCTTGAGCCCCACATTCAATGGCGGCCTCTTCGGCATCTTCGCCTTTCGGTGGCGGAGATGCGTCAACCGACCCCACTCGCTTAAAGTCCCAACTCACCGAGCCCGAAGCGCCTAACTGCCCCTTGCGAAACAAGAGCCGCATGTTCGGCGCCGTTCGATTCTTGTTGTCCGTCAGGCACTCAACAATGACGGGAACCTGGTATGGCGCAAAGCCCTCGTAGAAAATCGTTTCAAAATGGCTGCCGTCATCCAGCAAGCCCGCGCCCTTCTTGATCGCTCGCTCCAGCGTTTCCTTGGGCATGGAGTTCCTTTTGGCGAGGTCGACCGCAATGCGCAAACGTGAGTTAGCATTCGGATCCGGACCGCCCGCTCGCGCTGCCACCATAATCTCCTTGGAGAGTTTGGTAAAAAGCCGACCTTTTGAGTCAGCAGCTTGCTCCCGACCCTTTTGTTTCCACTGCGCGCCCATGGCGCCCTCTGTACGGAGGTCCCCGCCTGGAGGCAACCGCGCGATAGGAAGCTACCGATCCCATGCTCAGAGCCTGGCCAAGCCCGAGGCCCCAAGTGTCTCCCGAAACGGGAGCCACGGGCGGGGCGCCCAGCCTTGGAGCAGGGACCGACGTCCCAGCGGTGAGCGCCGCCATGAATGAGCTCCTCTACCAATCGATCAACTGCGACGCCACGCGCGTGGCTTCTTTGCAGATGCTGCATAGCGGTGCCGAGTTGTTCTTCACCTGGCTCGGCTTGAATAACATGGGACACCATCCCATGCAGCACGCACCAGGGCCGGATTTCGTGATCGCCCAGAACTGGCTGCTTGCCCAATTGGCTGTGGTCATCCAACGCCTCAAGGACACACCCGAAGGCTCGGGAAGCATGCTCGACAACAGTTTGGTGTTCTTGAGTTCGGAAATGGGCGACGGATCGTTGCACACCAATCACCCCGTACCCGTCTTGCTCGCCGGTAAGGCCGGAGGCCAACTCCGAACGGGACGCACCTTCAACGCCAATGGCAACAACCGCGCGAACCTTGCGCTCAACATTGGTAACCTGATGGGCGCACCGCTTTTAAACTGGGGTGACCCAAAGTGGGTGACGGGACCCTTAGATCTGGGCTAACGTCAGCTCGGTTTGGGCACGGCCATGACCAAACGACTTCTAGCCTTGCGGCAAGATCGACTCTTCGAGCCCTTTACCTCGGAGGCCCAAGCACGATGGCAATCGTCACACCGCGTGCCAGCCCAAACGTGATTTTCGTCCCTGCGGGAGCCGAAAGCAGGGGCCACATGCGCGGCCAATTGCTGCCGGTCACATCGACGCCGTCGATGGTGTTGACGATGTCCCCCACCTTGAGGTCCGTGCCTGCGGCAGGTCCGTTAGGCTCGATAAGAGAGACCTCCAGGCGAAAATTTTCCGGTTGTGTGCCGGGGTCCACCCCTGGGGCGCGAAAGCCCAGATCACCCACAGCCTCGCCTAGCTTGAGCCGTTTTTTGATGAGCGTGAGATCCCCAATGTCGATGGTGCCAGCGCCTTCGATCACATGGACATAGGCGATGTACATGTAATCGCTGCTGCTTGGTTCTCGGGGACTGCAAATGATCTGCAGTTTTCCGCGCGGTGCATCGTGGATCGTGAATCTGCCCTGCTCATCGCTGATGCTCACGAGTTGCTCGTCGTAGCGCTCCCCGTCGAGCGCGAGGTTGCCGCCATTGGGATAGCCCGCCATCGCACGTATGCCGGCGACCGGGGTCTTGCTGAACTGGTCGATAATGCGACCTGTGATGGTGATGAGAGGTTCGAGCGGAAGAGTTACGCCAGTCTTCGTTTCGGCCTGGCCAAGGTCGAGTTCGATCTTCCTTCGGCTGCCTTCAGCAGCTGCGGTGAGGGAGAAGTGACCAGCCGGAAGATCGCGAAGCGTGAAGCGACCTTCGGTGCGAAAGAAAACCTCAGAGCGCGTGAAGCCTGTTTTCGGATCCTCAAGTTGCACCCGAAGCTGCTCAATGACGCTCCCCTCGCGCGTGGCTTTCCCCGTGATCGAGCCCGTTTGCTTGATTTCAAGCTTAACTGTGCTGCCGGCTTCCACGTGTTCAGCAATCACCTCGCCCCCTCCCTTTCGGTACGCGCGCAGCGTGTACTTGCCCGGAGCCAGCTTCGAGATGACGAACGTGCCGTCAACACCAGCGAGCACAGGCTTGTCAGCGCTTCCCCAGGCCCACCCGCGGGTAGCGTAGACCGCGTCGTTTGGGGCACCTGGAGCGTCGGATTCTGAGGCCGCTAACACGAAGGCGTCGGGAACGGATTCGTTGTCGGCGGCGACCACACTGCCCTTGATAGTACGCGTCTGTGAAACCACGACGAGTTGAACCGTTGCCGTTTCACCCGCGCGAATAGTCACTTTCTCGCCGAGCTCGGCGTGGTCCGTCGTGCCGGGTTTCTTAAGCGATACCAACCCGCGTCGCGCGGAGACTTGGTACTCCCCGGGTCTCAGTGCTGAGAGGTTGAATACACCTTGCCGGTCGGAGCGTAAACCGTCAGGGCCATCCGGCATGCTTTCGGGGAAGGGCACACCAGGTGCTGCCGACGCAGCTCTTCTCACGTCGATCGTGGCACCTTCCACCGGCGTGCCCTCCGTATCCTTGATTTTGCCTTTTAGGGCTCCGACTGCGAGAAGTTCGAGATTTTTCTCGATGGTCTGCCCCGCAGCAACCTCCACCATGTACCCTGCGGGAGGCGCGGTGCCGTCGTCTGAGGTGACGTCCAACTGATAGGTTGCTGGGGGAAGACCAGTCAGTTCATATGTACCGTCGTGTGCCGAGCGATCACCCGCTCCGGCCATGACGGAACGCGGACCGCCACCCGCGGTTTGGCCAAAAACAGCTGCATTCTCCACTGGATGGCCTTCTTGGTTGAACACTCTGCCGCGAATGGTGGCGCCACTCTCCACCTGCCACTTGAGCCCGACGATGTCTTTATCGACAACGACTATGGGCTCGTAGGTTTCGTTCGCGAGGGAGCCTTCGCACCACGGTTCGACTTGGTACGTCCCGGGCAGTACTCCCTCGGCTATCAGCGTCCCGTCCGCCTCGGTGCGTGCCCGCAGCGTTCGCTGATGCATCTTATCTGTGAACCCAACCGACGCCACAACGCACACACGGGGCGGCTTGCCAGCGAGCATGACCCGGCCGACGATCTTGACCGAGCTGAAGACTCGAACGACGACGCCCTCCACCTGTTGCCCCAGCCCCACCAGAATCGACCCCTCTGCCGTGCCATAGCCGCGCTCCATTTTCGCCGTTACAGTATAACGCCCCTGGCTCAAGCGTGTAACGCGGAATTTCCCCGCTGCATCCGAGAGATCGATGCCTCCGCCATCCCCCTCCCGAGACTCGGGTTGCGAGATACTCACTTTGGCACCCGCCACCGGCTTACCGGACCCCGCGTCGACGACCACACCGGCAAGCGAGGATTCTGGCGTCAAAATGAGGGAAAATCCGCCTGGGGCTCGCCCGGCTTCGCTCGTCAGCCCGTAGCCATCGGCCGTTGCGAAGACCTGAACCTTTCCGGCCACCATCCAGAGCGAAAACAAACCTTGGGCATCGGTTTCCACGAGAGGGCTGCTTCCACCGGTGTCCCCCGGACCGCCGAAACCGGCAGTGGCCCAGACCTTCGCGTGCGCAATCGGACCACCGCTGATATCCGAGACCACTCCGGTGATCTCGACGCCGCCACTTCGCAAAGTAAGATCGACGCCGGTCTTCTTTTCTCCAGGTCTTAGCTGGAAGGAGCTCCGCTCGCGGACGCCCCCCGGCTGAAACGTTTCCGGGCGATAGCCTTTGGCACCCGCCGCAACGGAGTATTTTGTAGATACCAGGTTCTCTACAAAATACCGGCCGTTCGCGTCGGTCGTGACGCAAGTCGCTTCACGCGTGAGTTCAGTGGGTAGCTCATCATCCTGCATGCTGGCGCAGACGCTGGCTAGGTTGATGGGAGCGCCTGCTTCGTTGCGCACGGTGCCTGCAAGCGAGCCTCGCTCTTGTGTCCGTGGATCGCTGTGCGGCGGGATTCTCAAAAAGGATGCCCCGCGCGGTACGTCTTCCCGACCGCCCGGCGCCAAACTGGCATCTTGACGCCCAAAGCGTGGGCCACCGCGCTGCCAGCCGAACACGAGCAGTACCGCGACCACGAGCCCCACAACCCACCAACCCCAACGTTTCATGACACGCTGATACTCCACGCTCGAAGTGATGTGAATCCCCTGTGGCCGAAGGATGCCGAAGGCCCGCTGCGAAGGCCAGAAGGATTGTGCTCACTTTCTCCTCGGCTTCGCGCACGCGAGCACAATTCAATGGAAGTGGGTCTAGGCAGGCAAGGGTTTTCCCCAATCGACAAACACCACCCCGACTCCTAGGTTGGCCTTCGTGCGCCTCAAACCCACCAACGACTTGGTCTTCAAGCTCCTGTTCATTGCAAATCCGGCGCTCCTTCGCGATCTGCTCGAAGCGGTGCTTCAACCAAGCTCGCCCATCGCGTCGTTAGAGGTTCTCGACACCGAAATTCCTGGTGATCTTGCGGGCAGCAAAGCCATTCGGCTCGATGTGCGCGCCCGCTCGGAGGACGCCTCCATCTTCAATGTCGAAATGCAGGCATACGGGCACCTGGCGTTGCCCGCTCGATTTCTCTTCTACTGGGCACGCGGCTACACCGAGCCCCTCGGCCGCGGCCAACCACTTCCAGCTCCACCTACTCCAGTTGCCGTGCCTCGCCGCGGCCTCCGACACCCCAAAAAAGCTGTCCCTTTGGGCCAGATTTCTAAGCGCAGCCTCCGACCAAGAATTTGATACACTGGCGAAGGAAGATCCCATCATGGCCAACGCAGTGAACGAACTCGACAGAATCTCCAGCGATCCCCTCGCACGCAGGCGTGCCCAAGAGCGCGAAGATTCCATCAGAATGTACGAGGACTCCTTAGCCGTGTCACGCCGTGACCGTAAAGCCGAAGGCAAAGCCGAAGGTAAAGCGGAGCTCGTGCTCAAACAGTTAACCCTCCGCTTCGGTACGGTGGATGCGGTCAACACCGAACGCATCCGCAATGCTTCTCCGGTAGAGTTAGATACGTATGCTGAGCGCGTGTTAACGGCTCGGGATCTGGACGACGTTTTGGGCGCCTTCTAGGTACGCTCGAGATTCTCAGCCCAAGACCTCAGCGGATCAGTTGCGCGTTACCCAGTTTCGATTGTGCCCGATCAACGGTGAGGGTGGCTAAGCCGGCACGTTCGTATCGGGCTTGAATCAACCGATCAACAAATCCCGCCTTGTTCGAAATCTTCGAGCGAAGTACCTCGATCACCGGAGAGCCTGCCTCCGGCCGAATGAGTCCACTGGTCAAAGTGAGCAACAACGCCTGGCGAATCGCTGCTGAATCAAGTGCATAGTGATACTTCAGCGCGTAGTACGCCTCCGCGATGACCACATCGCTGGCTGTCACGGGTGCAAGCAATCGGTGCGCCTCCAAAAGGCGCTCGCGAATCTTGGCAACTGTTGCCGACGGCTGGCCCACCAGCAGACGCACAAGCACCGACGTATCGATGCCAAATTTCATCGCTTGCGGCGTTTCCGGGCCTTCTCGACGCTGGCACGAATGTCTCTCAGGTCGTGACTGACGCCCGGGGTCGGCACCAAGGAACCGATCCAACTGGTGTCGGGCTCCTGGCGATCAAAATAGAGCGCGAGCGCCCGACGAACAATGTCGGACATGCTCAGGTGCGATCGTTCCGCCACCCCGCGAAGCCGGCTGGCTGTTGATTCGTCGAGAACTATCTGTGCCCGTTGCATGCTTGAATAGTTACACACCAGCGATGTGTAATCAACGCTCGTCCTTTGCCAAAAGGTGATTGATGCAATCCCGTGGGATCACGAGGGCTTCGGTGACCTCACAGTTGACAACCCAGCCGTCTTCGCGCGAGGCCCAGCAACATCATCCATGCAAGGGCCCCAATAACACCTGGCGACGTAGCACCGCGGCCCATTCTGCAGCCTTGCCCGGCATTTGAAACGCACCCGAACCCGGGGGCCTGATTCGCTATCGTGAGTGGATACAGGGAACACAGCGCCCGTGCCTCATCGGGGGGCAGTTTGGCGGGGGCGTTTGCCGGGCGTCCCTTCAACTCGTAGCTTGGAAACATGAGCGCTTCGCGCACAGATGCAGACGCCTTTTCGCAGCGCTCAAGGGGAGCGCCAGAGCTTGAATGCAACGGTAGGATCTCGGCGCCATCGTCGCAGTTATGGGCGAGGCCCAAGGAATGTCCGAGCTCATGGGCAAGCACGAGGTCGAGTGGTTTCTTTTCACCAGCACCCCCGCTTGCCCAGTCAAAATAGAACGCATTGAGCTCTATATCGGCCTCGACGATCTGCTGGGTACCCTGCTTATTGGCCCGATAAAGCGTCGTCATCGCCAGGGCCTCGGGCTCGTAGCACCGCGCGGCGTCCCTATTCCCATCGCGGCACCAGGCTCTTCGACGAAACGCTATGCTGCTCACGCCGTCTTCCGCAGTTCTCCGGTAGGTGGGCTCCGTGGCGATATCGATTGTTAGAGAAGAGCAGGGAGCCGTCCAAAGTCGAGCCGCTCGACGCGCGGAAGCAGCCACCTCTGTTGCAGTCATCCCGCGGGGAAGCTCACTGGTGGAGAGCACGAAGTGGATCTGGGCCGTAGCGCGCGTGATGTTGCATTCGGCGTTCTCACAGCGCGATTGAACGAATGCCTGCGATGGCTGAGACATGAAGACCACCGCAAGCAGGACGCTGAATGCCTCCACCGCGCGCCATAGGGCGAGTTGCCTGAGGTGCAACACGCCTACTTACGGACTTTAACGCCGGCGCGCTCAAAGACCTCATCTGGGACGTAATAGACCACAAACTGGCAGTCACAGCTGTTGGGTGCGTTCAACTGGCCCCTGTTCTCAAGCGTCGATGCTGCCGAATCGACTTGGACCGGGTAGGTCGGCTGTGAACCCAACCCAACTACCGAGAAGGTCGTGATCAGCTCACCAACGCGTCCTGGCAACACCTGCCCCCCGCTCCCCGAACATTCCCAAGCCAACCCCGTCCAAGAGCACAACAGATTCGGCGACATCGCGTCGCCAACCGTGAGCTTCACGCCGGCCTGTTGCACCAAATTGGGAACATCAACCTCTCCCCGCCGGCAAGGATTGCAATCGCCACTACAGGCCACCAACTGACAGGACTCAGTGGGTGTCATTTGACTGGCACGGGAACGGCCCCGACTTTCTCGAAATCCTCGCGAGGGAGGGCTAGGCTTCGGTAGCTGCACTCGCTGCTGTTCTCTTCAAGTACCACTCCGTGTCCGGTAAGGTTCAAATCTATAGCACCGTGGGGGCCCTCAATGTGCACGGGATACGACTCATCTTGCGCTAGTTGCGTGTAGACGAATGCATCGTTGGTCCCAAAGTTGCTGATGCGGCTGCGCGGGCCCGGCACGCACTCCCAGGCACCCTTCCACGTGCATGCAATTGGCTGCGAGCCAACCACGTCAACCGTCACCGCCACAGGCTCAGGCGACAGCAACTTCGGCAACACCAACGAACCCACGGGGCAACCATCGTCACTGCAGGCAATCGCCAAGAACACGCACGAGAGCCCCGCACTGAGGCTGCGGCTCAGCAGCCTGCGTCCCCTCGCCTTCAGCAACGCGCCATGCTCCATTGAGCCGACTACAGACCGAGACATGTTTTCAGGCTACCGTTTTCAGAGCGACAAACGTCCGTTTTGTTAATAACTCGACCATCCGCCATGCACTCAAACGCGCTCGGGCCGAACGCGCTGAGACACTTTCGCAAGACATAGTATTGGCTCTTGCAGGCCTCAGCTTTCGGAAAACCATCGCAGGTGACAGTGTTGCAGGAGTCCATCGTTGGTCCCATCGCACAGCCAGCCATGCTTTGGACTCGACAATACTCCACGCACGCTTCGCTTGCAGACGGAGGCTGACCTGCCGCTCCCGCTAGGCCGCCCACACCTGTGTAGCCCCCGACGAGAGGAGGTTGCGGGGTTCCACCTAGGCCACCACTGTTCGCGCTCCCACCTCCCATTGCCGTAGCCGCACCGCCGGTTCCCGCTGCTACCCCAGAGCCCCCGCCACCGGAGCGAGGAATTTCCGGCTTGTTTCCGTTCTCCGACGAGCCACCGCCGCACGACGCGATGGCCGAGCACGCGAACACCAAGGAACTTATCAGGATCGCTTCACGCACAAACCACCGCCTACCTTCAACTGAAAAGAATACTCGCGGGATGCACACGCCGCAAGCTATCCTATAGGCTTCCGCGCTGAACTCATCGCCGCCGTGCCATGGGACTCAGTGGGTGTCATTTGACTGGCACGAGAACGGCCCCGACTTTCTCGAAATCCTCGCGAGGGAGATTTAGGCTTTGGTAGGTGCACTCGTTGCTGTGGGGTTCACGTATCACTATCCCCACGGTTAGGGTCGAATCTACAGTGCCCAAGGGGCCCTCGATGCGCGCGGGGTACGAGGCCTTTTGCCCCAGTTGCGCAAAGAAAAATTGATCGTAAGTCGCGGAGTACCTGATGCGGCTTCCTGCGCGCGGCACACACTCCCAATCCCGATTCCATGTGCACGTGATTGGCTGCGAGCCAACCCCGCCGATCGTTACCGTCAACAGCTCGATCGACAGCAACTTGGGCAACCCCAACTGGCCCATGGGGCAACCATCGTCACTGCAGGCAATCGCCAAGAACACGCACGAGAGCCCCGCACTGCGGCTGCGGCTCAGCAGCCTGCGTCCCCTCGCCTTCAGCAACGCGCCATGCTCCATTGAGCCGACTACAGACCGAGACATGTTTTCGCGATCATTTGAGTGGAACGGGGATGGCTCCGACTTTCAGAAAATCGTCGGAAAGGAAGTTTAGCGTCTGAAAATTGCACTCGCAGCTGTTCTGTTCACGTATGACAGACCCTAGAACGAGGCTCGAATCTATTGCACCGAGGGGGCCCTCAAGGTGCACGAGGTACGAGTTTTTCTGGCCCAGTTCATTGTATACGAAAGTATCATGGCTCGGGGAGTCGCCGCTGTGTGAGCGCGGGCGTGGCACACACTCCCAGGCACCATTCCATGTGCATGTGATCGGTTCCAAGCCAGTACCGTCAATGGTCACCTTCACCGGTTCAACCGACTGCAACCTAGGCAATCTGAACCACCCCGTGGGGCATCCGTCGTCACAAGGGGTACACGAAAGGCCCAAGAATACGCATGAGAGCCCCGCCCTGAGGCTGCGGCTGCGGCTGCGGCTGCGGCTCGCGATCATTGGTTGATACACCTTCCCAAGTTCCCCGTTTCGAACTTACACCCATCGAGCCTGTTGGTGGTGCCCCTATCAATACACTCCTGGCCGCTTGGGCCGAGCGCGATCAGGCAAGTACGCAACAGATAGTACTCGCTCTTGCACGCCTCCGCGCGCGGGAATCCATCGCAAGTAGCCGTGTTGCAAGACTCCATTGTCGGCCCAATTGGGCAGCCAGCCATGCTTTGAACGCGGCAATATGCCATGCATGCCTCGACCGCTGATGGCGGCTGACCGGCCATGCCACCAGACCCAGCGTTGGCTGCCCCCGCAAGGCCTCCCGTTGATCCGCCGGTGTCTCCAGGCTTGCCCCCCAAGCCCGTGCTCCTGCGGCCGCCGGCGCTTGCTGCGACACCTCCACCCCCAACAGCGTCGGTCCCACCGGACGCGGGTTTGACGATGCTGCCAGCGTTGGTATCGGAACTTCCTACCCCGCAAGAGGCACAGGCTAGAAAGCCCAAAACCAACACCCCAGTTCTCCGAGTTGATCCCAATGCTACTCCTATCTAATTATTACGTATCCAACGGAAGAGTCGAACGAAACGCCTGAGGTGGACTTGACGGTCGCCCTCACGCGCTCAACTTGAGTGAGTTGTGCTGGACTGAGCACAAAATCCAGAAGCCCGCAGCTGGAGCCAAAAGAATAACAGCTCGCGTCGGGACCGCAGCTCGTGCCAAAGTCATGATACACGCCGGAACGCAACTGATCACTAATTCGGAGCGTGCGGCCATCTACGAATAGTAGATCAATGGTCACCTGCCCGCGCACAGCTTCACATTCGGCCCGGTTTGCAGCCACTGGGTCTATGCGAAATGGAAAGTTGGTGACGCCACAACCGTCAGCCAACGGAAGGCTCTCTTGTATGCCTAGGAAGTCTACGATATGAACGCCGTCGCACGTGGTTGGACCGCCGCCGGCTACAACCCGACTGTCCGCAAACCTGCACCTATCCCAGCCACCAGGCGGTGTGATGTCCAGAGTGGCATCCACAGCGCAGCCAAGGCACGCGGTACGATCTGGGTTTGGAACTTGACCCGCAGTGCAAGGAGCGCACACTCCGCTTACCTGAACATCATTCGCGTCGGCACATGTGCACGCAAGCCCAGACGGATCTGCGATTTCCCGGGCTCCACAGGCAACACAAACACCCCCGGAGAGCACTTCCGTGGGCGCACAGACTGTGCAGCTATCCGCCAGCCGAGATAGGGGAGCAGGAGGTGCGCCAACCCAGGCCGCGAGGGGCGAGGCGGTGCACGCTGTCATTCGATCTCTTGCGGAAGGCCCGACGTCTGGCTGATGCAGAGCGAAAAGATCGCAGACCTCGCACCAGCTATGTCCCCGAATCACCTCAGCTAAGGACAAAAACAAATCATCACGGTTAAGCGTGGTAACCGTCCCCTTGTTGGCCCAGCCTTGAAGCCAACCAGCGATTGAGGAGCCTGGAAGGGTGATCACTTCGTCTGAGGTGTCCCCGTAGGGGAGGGATGCGTTGAACTCCAGCTTGCCACCGCTCGAGACCCACGCATCGCCGTTAGTGGGCACGTTCTGACCGCGCCACTGCCGGCCGTCAAACGCATCGTGGAACAGAGTTGTGGCCTGCGCCACGGCAAGATCGGCATAGTCGGGCTCGTCGATCGTCTCCTTGTATGCGAAGATACCCCCGCTGCCCTGGATGCCGGTAGCATTGCCGTCCGAGCAGCTCATCAAGGTTCCATTGCAGTAGCCGATGCTTTGTGAAGCTGTTGAGTCGGACGGACCCCATCCGGGATCGGTACTGCAGGTAGTGTTCGTCGCACCGCAAGCCCAAAAATAGTTCGTTCCACTCACCACCTGATGCGCAAAGAAGTCGGCGAACGCCTCGTTGAGCACCGCATTCTCGTCATCCGGCCCGAAATCTCCGGGCTCGAAAACTCTCGCTGCCGTAAAGCCCGTCATCGCGGTCGGGCTTGCATCAAATAGGCTGCTGCACAAGAAGTAGTGCCCATATTCATGCACCATGATTCCCCGCGACTTCCGCGCACGAATCACGTTTGGCATGACGATGTCCACAGCGCTCAAGGTGCCGATGATCTCGCCCGCAACGGGCACAACCCTTGCCGCGGCAGCTACAATCGTGTCCTGTGCAATATTGGGGAACCCAAAGCAAGGAGCGTAGATTTTACCATCAAATCCGCCGAGAAGGGTTCCCAGCCATCCGTGCGCAACGGTTACCTGATGCGGCGAATAGCCGACCACACTCTGAGAGTAGCGGTAAGCGTCGGTCAGCATATTGAGCGTGTGGAGAGGGTAGCTTCCGGTTGTGAAGGTTACCACATTGTCCCGCTGGGTGCTCAATTTGAACTGCTGTCCGAAGTCACACACTTCGGTCGGGAGCAAGAACGTGGTGAGCTCGGCACCCGCATTTTTCACCTCTATGCAAATCCCGCCATCTCGCGGGGAGGCGTCTTTCGCAACTTCGAGGTAAGCCACCCCATCCTGAAGCGTGCTGTTAAAGCTCGTCGGCAGCGGGATCCCAAGAGACCACAGCCTTTGCGCCCACTGGCGCACCTCGACTCGAACGCCGTCCAGCCGGAGTTCCTGCCCCGCTCGTGCGCCCCAGGCTTGTGTCATCGTCGCAGAGGCGAATGCCGGATCGCGATTGGCGATGTGTACTTCGATGCCTTGGACAATTTTCCCTGAAGCAAATTTATCAATCTCCCCCAACCCATCCACCACGGTCTTGACGACCACCTGGACGACTTTGGCAATAGTCTTGGCGACGCGACGCTTGAGCGCGTTCCAGAAGGGCTGTTGAGCTTCGTTGCTCAACGTGAAGGTTCTGAGATCCCGATAATAAAAACCCGCCAGCTTCAACGCATCCCACGACAGCGAACCGCCACGCGCGCGCGCAGCTGCCGGAATATCCCGCAAAACCAGAGCCTCAAAAAGGGGATTCTGGGGGTCCGCAAGCGCCGCTTGACGGATCAGGTTGTAGGTGATGCCGGGAAGCACCGCAAAGACAAATGTTCCCGCGCCGTCACCGTCATATTCGATGGCCCCGCACCGGCCCCGATAGCCTTCCATCTCGGTGAGGAATAACGGGCGATTCTGGTGGTGAATCAACAAGTCGTCGAGACCAGCGAGTTCCTCGCGATCGCGAACGTAAATGCTCGCGTACCAAAGAGTGGGCTTGCCGTCGGGCAAGGTTTCAGGAACAGGACGCGTCTTGCTCCAGGAAAAGCCTCGGCGCATACGAATGCTTTGCTCAGCGGAAATTGGCTGGTCGAGCGGCTCGCTACAGCCCTGAACACCCAGAAACACCTCGACGGTGGTTCGGCCAATCGCCGCCGTCGCGTCCCCGCCGCGCACTTTTAGCTCATAGGAACTGGAGCGCACGCGCTGCCCAGCTTGATAGCCCCTCTGGCAGCCGTCGAAATAGTAGAAGCGGGACCTAGCGGCCCTTAACGCCGCGTCACTTCGGCATTCGTCGTTAGCACCCCCGCGATACGTGCAGACGAACTGCTTTTGCGTGGTTGCATCCTTGAAGGTAAGCGTGGCCGCTCCGTCCCCCGAGGCACCCTCGATGACTCGAAGCTTGCTCGGGATCTCAAATTCTACGGGCTCGGCGAGATTTACCGTCGCATCTTCTGCCCTATCGGGGTGGTAAAATCGGGTTGCCCTGAGGTCCACGGGGGATTCAGCCCACTGGATGTTGGTGGGCGCGTCCACGTGCGGGCAAATGCTTAACCCGAGTGCCAGTCTAACTTCTGGTCTGGCGTCGTCGTCGTCTGCGTCGTCGTTGTCTCCGTGCCGGTCGTCGTCGTCTGCGCCGTCGTTGTCTCCGTGCCGGTCGTCGTCGTCGTCTGCGCCGTCGTTGTCTCCGTGCCGGTCGTCGTCGTCGTCTGCGCCGTCGTGGGTGCTGTCAATTACCGTTTCAAGCCGGATATAATCAGCCTGCACCGCCACCCCAACCGCTGTTGAGGGCGAGCATCCTACGAAGGATAGTTTGGTGTTGGAGGCACTCACCTTATTACTCGCAGACTGCGCGGCATACCGACACACCACTTCGGTGGAACCGGCGCGCAGGGTGAGGATCGCCGAGGTGTTGCCACATTCGCGCGATTTTACGGGGATCTCGAGGGGTACGCTCACATCTACCGGGGCCTGATACCGGAGTTCCCCACCTTCTTTCAGCGGAACCACCTGGCAAGCCGCGGGCGGCGCCTTCGGGCTTGATTGAGCGGCGCCCGAACTGCGCCCCTGCGCGGCGGCGGGCTGAAGCGAGAGCTTTTGCTGCTCAACAGCGACCCCTTTCTCATCCCCGCCTCCCCCTGAAACGTCAC
>Ga0163147_10000561_pt1 | contig 58370 bp, 43 predicted proteins | sample OliLakLV19MP6G1_FD_148597 | JGI IMG/M metagenome (GOLD analysis project Ga0163147, IMG submission 148597) | Freshwater microbial mat bacterial communities from Lake Vanda, McMurdo Dry Valleys, Antarctica- Oligotrophic Lake LV.19.MP6.G1 | ecosystem: Environmental > Aquatic > Freshwater > Lake >... | reverse complement strand
CCACAAGTACTTCTGAGTTCCGGGTTTAAGTACCCCCGTAGATTTCCACTGGATCCATCACGCCATCATGATCGAATGATCTAGCGTGATCTCCCGCTCCCCCGACCCCTCCGAAGCCCTCAAGCTCCTCGGCGACCCCACCCGCCTCCGGATCCTGGGTCTCCTCGAGCGCTCCGAGCTCTCCGTCGGCGAACTCGCGCGCGCGCTCGAGATGGCTCAGAGCCGCGTCTCGAACCACCTGCGCGTCCTCCGCGAAGCCGACATCCTGTCGGAGCGTCACGCCGGTCGCGCGACCTGGCTCTCGCTGTCCGGCCTCGACCTCGAACGCGCCGCCGATTCCCTGCTCGCTCGCCTCTGGTCTGCGCTGCGCACCGACCTCCCCGCGTTGCCCGAACACCGCGCCGACGTCGAACGTCTCGAGCGCGTGCTGCGCGAGCGCAGCGAACGCTCCGGCGAGTTCTTCGACCGCGTCGCCGGCGAGTGGGACAAGATCGCGGTCGACTTCGCGAGCGGTCAAGCGCGTCAACGCGCTGCCGCGGCGCTCCTGCCGCACGACATCGTCGTCGCCGACCTCGGTTGCGGCACGGGCTGGTTCGCTCGCGCCCTCGCGCCGCTGTGCCAGCGCGTGATCCTCGTCGACCGGTCGCTCGGGATGCTCGACGAGGCGCGACGCAAGCTCGAGGATCAACCCGGTTCGATCCGCGTCGAAACGCGCCGCGGCGAGCTCGATAGCCTGCCGATCGAGGACAACGAACTCGACGGCGCCGTCGCGGGTCTCGTCCTCCATCATCTCGCCGAACTCGGCCCCACGCTGCGCGAGATCTTCCGCGCATTGAAGCCCGGCGGTCGCGTCGCGATCGTCGAACTCTCCCCCCACGGCGAAGCTTGGATGCACGAGGGCCTCGGAGACCGGAACCTCGGCCTCGATCCGCGCGACGTGCTGCGCGCGTTGGAACGCGCCGGGTTCGAGGACCTCGCGCTCGAATCCCTCGACGACGCCTACCGACCACGCTTGCCCGGAGGCGACTCCGACGCACGCGCAACACTCCCCCTTTACCTCGTGCGGGCCCGACGACCGGCCCGCTGAATCGCCGCAAGAAACGGCAGGAATCGCAACGCATGGCACCGACCATCCAGAAAACACAGCGCCCGCAGACGAAGACCTGGCAGGACTTCAAGGTGAAGGATCTCTCCCTCGCCACTTGGGGCCGCAAGGAGATCGAACTGGCCGAGCACGAGATGCCCGGACTCATGGCCTTGCGCGAGGAGTTCGGCGCGAAGAAGCCCCTGAAGGGCGCGCGCGTCACCGGCTCGCTCCACATGACGATCCAGACGGCGGTGCTCATCGAGACGCTCGTCGACCTCGGCGCGCAAGTTCGCTGGGCCTCGTGCAACATCTTCTCGACGCAGGATCACGCTGCCGCTGCCGTCGCCGTCGGTCGCAAGGGCACGGCCGAGAACCCGAAGGGCACGCCGGTGTTCGCCTGGAAGGGCGAGACGCTCGACGAGTACTGGTGGTGCACGGAGCAAGCGCTCGCATGGCCCGGCGAAGCCGGGCCCAACATGATTCTGGACGATGGCGGCGACGCGACGATGCTCGTGCACCTCGGCACCGAGTGCGAGGCCAAGGGCAAGGTCCCCGCGACGGCGAAGACGGACTCCGAGGAGTACGCGATCATCCTGAAGACGCTGCGTCGCACGTTGACGGAGGATGCGCAGCGCTTCACGAAGATGGGCAAGAAGATCCTCGGCGTCACCGAGGAGACGACGACCGGCGTCCATCGTCTCTACCAGCGGATGGAGAACAACACGCTGCTCTTCCCCGCGATCAACGTGAACGACTCGGTCACGAAGAGCAAGTTCGACAACCTCTACGGCTGCCGCCACAGCTGCGTCGACGGGATCATGCGCGCGACGGATGTGATGCTCGCGGGCAAGCTTTCGGTCGTCTTCGGTTACGGCGACGTCGGCAAGGGCAGCGCGCAATCGCTGCGCGCGCAAGGAGCTCGCGTCGTGATCTGCGAGATCGACCCGATCTGCGCGCTGCAAGCGTGCATGGAGGGCTACCAGGTCCTGACGATCGACGACGTCCTCGAGACGGCGGACATCTTCATCACCGCGACGGGCAACAAGGACATCATCACCGCGGCGCACATGGCGCGGATGAAGCACAACGCGATCGTCGGCAACATCGGTCACTTCGACAACGAGATCGACATGGCCGGCCTCGCGAAGACGAAGGGCGTCAAGCGCACGACGATCAAGCCGCAAGTCGACGAGTGGCGCTTCTCGGACGGTCACTCGGTGATCATCCTCGCGGAAGGTCGGCTCTTGAACCTCGGCTGCGCGACCGGTCACCCGAGCTTCGTGATGAGCAACAGCTTCACCAACCAGGTGATGGCGCAGATCGAGCTCTTCACCAACACGAAGCAATACGAGAAGGCCGTGTACACGCTGCCGAAGCACCTCGACGAGAAGGTCGCGCGCCTGCACCTCAAGAAGCTCGGCGCGAAGCTGACCGTGCTCTCCGATGACCAGGCCAAGTATCTCGGCGTCCCGATCGCGGGTCCGTACAAGCCGAACCACTACCGCTACTGATCGCGACGCGGCTGACCGCGTCGGAAACGGGACGGTCGACCGCAAGCGGTCGGCCGTCTCGCGTTGGAGCGGATCGCCGCGCGCGCGGACGAGATCTCTTTGCGCTGGGTCGCGGATCCCTAGAATGCGCGGCCCCCAAGAACGACCCACGACACGCGAGCGCAGGAATCAACCCATGGTCAAGAAGCAATCCACGTCCGGAGCACCGAAGATCGACATCGGCATCGACGAACGCGACCGCGCGAAGGTCGCGGACGGTCTGTCGCACGTCCTGGCCGACACGTACTCGCTCTACCTGCAGACGCACAACTTCCACTGGAACGTGGAAGGCCCGCTGTTCAACACGCTGCACCTCATGTTCATGGGGCAGTACACCGAGCTCTGGAACGCGCTCGACCAGATCGCGGAGCGCATCCGCTCGCTGGCGTTCCCCGCGCCGGGCACGAACAAGCAGTTCCAGAAGCTCTCCTCGATCGACGAGGTCGAGGGCGTGCCCGAAGCGCTCGAGATGGTGCGCCTCCTCGTCGCCGGCCACGAAGCCGTGGCGCGCACGGTTCGCAGCGTGATCCCGGCGGCGGAAGACGCAGCGGACGAAGCGACGATCGACCTGCTCGTGCAGCGCCTACAAGTGCACGAGAAGACGGCTTGGATGCTGCGCAGCATGCTGAAGTAGGACTAACCGCGCGCACGCCCGACCGCGCACGACAAGGCGCGGTCGAGCATCACCGGCGTGAGCCGACCCGTGAACGTGTTCTGCTGGCTCACGTGGTAGCTCGCGACCAGCGTCCGCGGGCCGACGACGGCTTCGGCTCCGTGCGCGAACTTCGGTCGGGGACGCGGGATCCAGTGGCCGCGCCGCGCGAGCAGTGCGAGCGCCGTGTCCCACGCGATCCCGCCCAAGCAGAAGAGAACGCGCGCGTTCGTGAGCGCGTCCCACTCGGCATCGAGGTGTCGCGCGCAACGCTCGAGCTGCGGCGCCGTCGGCTTGTTCGCGGGCGGCGCGCAACGCAAGGACGCGCTGATCCACACGTCGCGCAGCGCGAGTCCGTCGCCGCGCGCGACAGATGTCGGTTGATTCGCGAGACTCGCGCGATGCAGGCCGGCGTAGAGGAAGTCGCCCGATCGATCACCCGTGAACATGCGGCCCGTGCGGTTCGCGCCGTGCGCGGCCGGCGCGAGTCCGAGGATCCAGATCCGAGCCGCGGGGTCGCCGAAGCCGGCGACCGGTCGGCCCCAGTATTCGTCGGCGGCGAAGGCGCGTCGCTTCGTCCGCGCGACCTCGGCGCAGTACGAGCGCAGTTCGGGACAACTCGTGCACGTCTCGATCTCGCGCGAGAGCTGGGCGAGAGCGCGCGGCAACACGGGCACAACGACGGTCGGTCCCGATACGGTCTTCGATGAAGCACGCGGCGGGGACCCCGTGGCCGCGTTCGAAGGCGCATTCGAAGCCGAGCTCGCGTCGGCCGCCGCGGCCGTCTTCGGCGAGGATCCCCGCCCCCTATCACGCGCTCGTTTCACGCCCGGAACGCGCGGATTCGGCGGCACGCTTCGTCGAGCACGTCGTCCTCCTTCGCGTAGCACACGCGCACGAAGCGCTCGCCCGCCGAGCCGCGCAGGAACGATGTGCCCGGCACCGTCGCGACCTTGGCCTTCTCCAGCAAGGCCATCGCGGCTTCGCGCGCGGTCGCAAAGCCTAGGTTCGAAATGTCGGCCAGCACGTAGTACGCGCCCTCGGGCACGATCGGCGGCATGCCCGCGTCTTGGAGCGCGGCGCAGCACACTTCGCGTTTGCGCGCATAGCCGTCGGCGAGATCGCGGAAGAACGACGGAGGTGCATCGAAGCCGATGGCGGCCGCGTGCTGGAACGGCGTCGGCGCGCAGACGTAGAAGAGATCGTGCGCCAGCGCGATCGCGCGCGCCAGCGGTTCGGGTGCGACCGCCCAACCGATGCGCCAACCCGTGATCGAGAACGTCTTCGATACGCCGCCGATCGTGACCGTGCGCTCGCGCAACTTGCCGACCGTAGCGGGTGAAATGTGCTGGCGCCCGTCGTAGCGGATGTACTCGTAGATTTCGTCCGTGATCACGAGCAGATCGCGCTCACGCGCCACGCGTTCGACGATCTCGATCTCGGATGCATCCATCATGTGCCCCGTCGGGTTCGACGGTGTGCACAGCACGATCGCGCGCGTGTTCGGGCGCAAGCTCGCGCGGAGCGCACTCTCTTCGATGCGGAACGCGGGCGCTTCGAGAGCGAGGAAGTGCGGCTCGAGCCCCGCGAGAAGCGCCGTGTTCAAGTGATAGCCGTAGTACGGCTCGAGCAACAGGATCCCATCACCCGGATCGAGGAGCGCCATGCACGTCGCCGCATAGGCGCCCGTCGCGCCCACAGTGATCGCCACTTCGGTCGCGGCATCGACCGAGAGCCCGTTGTCGCGCCCCATCTTGCGCGCGACCGCGAGCCGCATCTCGGCCGTGCCTTCCATGAACGAGTACGTGCTCTTCCGCGCGTGGATCGCGTCTATCGCACCGCGTTCGACGAGCGGCGGTGTCGGGAGATCGCAGATCCCCTGCCCGAGGTTGATCCCGCCGACGCGCTCGCACTCGCGCGACATGCGGCGGATATCGGATTGGACGAGTCCTTGGAGCCGGCGCGCGGGCTGCATCGTGTCCTTATACTCCCGGCCCATGCCCTCGAACTCGCGCGCGTCCGACGGATTCCGCTATCGCACAGCGAACGGCGAGGCGGACTTCACCGTGTTCGCGCGCATCCTCGAGCGCTCGTTCGCGATCCCCACGGACGGCTGCCGCGTCCTGTGGAATCGTCTCGGCGCCGACATGCGCCTGCTCGACGATGGTCGCGAGATCGCCGCGTGCCTGGGCTGGTACGCCGCCGGTCAGTGGTTCGGCGGACGGTCGATCCGCTGTGCCGGCATCGCCGCAGTGGGGGTCGAACCGCATCGCCGCGGCGCAGGTCTCGCTACGCGCATCGTGGCCGACGCTCTCCGCGAGACGGCCGAACAGGGATTCGCGATCGCGACGTTGTACCCGTCGAATCTCGCGCTCTATTGGCGAGCCGATTTCGAGCTCAGTGGCGCGCGCTACGAACTGCGCACACGTTGCGCGGGCCTCGCGCGGAACAAGTCGCCCGAATCCGTGATCCCGCTCGAGAAGGGCGTGCTCGATCCGCGCGTTCGTGCACTCCATGCGCGCGCCGCAACGCTCACCAACGGTTGGATGGATCGCAGCGACGCGCTGTGGGACCGCGTCCGCGAGTTCAAGGGCGACGTCCGCGAGGGTTTCGGCGTCGTGCGCGGCGACGAGCTCGCCGGATATGTGTTCCTGGCGCGACACAAGCGCCGCGGACTCGGCTTCGACATCGTCGTGGGTGACTGCGCCGCCGTCGACGGCGCGGCGGGTCGCGCACTCCTCGCGTTCCTCGCCAGTCACGGCACGACGGCCGTCGACGTGAGCCTGTTCGTCCCCCCCTCGGATCCGATCATTGGCCTCCTCCAGGACCTCCCCGATCGCCACATTCTCCACCACCCGTGGATGGTGCGCGTCCTCGACGTCGAGCGCGCGTTCGCGGCTCGCGGCTACGCGCAAGTCGCGAGCGGTGAAGTCGAGTTCGAGGTCGACGATCGCATCCTGCCGCGCAATGCCGGCCGTTTCGTGCTCTCCGTCACCCATGGCGCCGGACGTGTCACGCGCGGCGGCGAAGGTCGCGTGCGGATCGCGGCGCGCGCGCTCGGGCCGTGGTTCGCCGGCCATATGAGCGCCGAGTCGCTCGCTTACGCAGGTCTGATCGAGGGACCGGCGTCGGACCTCGCGACCATGAGCGCGCTCTTCGCCGGATCGCCACCGCACATGTCGGACTTCTTCTGACATGTACGCATTCGCTCTCGCGGCGGTGCTGCAAGGCGCGCCGATCGATCTTCCGCGACTGCTCGACGAACTCGTGGACCGAGCGGCGCTCGCTCGATTCCCCGAGCCGATGTACCGCGCGCGCATGGCGAGCAGCGCCGATCCGCGCGCGAACGCCGGCGACGGCGACATGTTCGCGAACGCGGACGCGGGGCACTTCCAGAGCGTGACGCGCGTTCGTCCTGGCGACGTGCACGTGCTGCTGGACGCCGAGGGTCCAGGAGTCATCACGCGCATCTGGTCGGCGAATCCGCACGGACGCTTGCGCGTCTTCGTCGACGACGACGGTGATGTCGAAGCACGGCCGATCGTCGACGCGGACATGCGGGCGTTCCTCACCGGGAGCGGCGGCGTCCTCGCGCCGCTCGCCAGCGAACGTGGACGCGGCGCGAACCTCTACTTGCCGATACCCTTCGCTCGTCGCGTGCTCGTCACGGCGGACGATCCCGGCGCGCTGTACTACCACGTCGAGTGGCGCGACTACGCGGCGGGCACTCCGGTCGTCTCGTTCGCAAAGGGCGACCTCGAACGACACGCCGAGCCGATCGCACGCGCGAACGCGGCGTGGCGCGACGGCCGCGCACCGGCGGGCGAGCCCACGTTCAGGTACCACCTCTCGCGCGAAGCACCCGAGGGTGAACTCCTGGCGCTCGCCGCAGAACGAACTCCTGGCGCGCGCGCCGTCACGGAGATCCGACTGCGCGTGGACGCACGCGAGCCAGCCGCGGCACTGCTCGCGTCGACCCTCGTCCTCGAGTTCGACGGGGAGACGACAGTTCGTGTCCCTCTGGGTGCCTTCTTCGGAACGCACGAGGATTTCAGGCCCTATTCGAGCTGGTTTCTCTCCGTCGCGCCGCCAGGCGATCTCGTCGCGCGCTTCGTCATGCCCTACCGCGAGTCGTTCGCGATGCGCGTCGAGAACCGCGGCGATCCCGAGTTGCACTTGTCCGGTTCGGTGCGAACGACGCCGTGGAATTGGGATGAACGCTCGCTCCACTTCCATGCGTCGTGGCGTGCGAGCGGTACCGTGCCCACGCGACCGATGCGGCTCCTCCCCGTCGCGCGGGTGCGCGGCCGCGGCGTCTTCCTCGGAGACGTCCTCGCGATCGCGAATCCCGTACCCGACTGGTGGGGCGAAGGCGACGAGCGCATCACGGTCGACGGTGAAGCTTCGCCGAGTCACCGGGGCACCGGCACAGAGGATCTCTACGGCTACGCATGGTCCGATACGTCGATCTTCCAGGCACCGTTGCACGGACAGACGCGTTGCGACGGGCCTGCGAACTTCGGGCGTGCGGACGTATTTCGCTTCCGGGCGCTCGACGCGATCCCGTTCGAGCGCGAGATCGAGTACGCGCAAGAGCTCCTGCACTCCGTGGACACGACGCACGAACGCACGACCTGCGCGTTCTTCTACGCGCGGCCGGGCGCCGTCGACGCCGCGCCGCCGATCGTGACGGAGGTCGACGCCCGTGCGCCGCGCGTGCGCGTGACTCGCGTCGTCGGCGCGCTCGAAGCCGAGACCGCGCGTGTCGTCGCGACATCGGACGGGTTGGAGCACGCGGCGCAGGCGAGTGCCGACATCACATGGTCGGGCGGTCTGCAACGCTTCGTGCGCGCGCAGCGCGACGGCGACTTCCTCGAGATGGAGATCCCGACGCAGCCGGGGCGACGCACGATCAGCGTCCGGCTCACGCGGAGCCACGACTACGGGATGCTCCAATTCTCGGTCGACGGCCAGGCGATCGGGGGAGTTTTCGACGGCCGAAGCACGAGCGGTCGCGTCGAGGGTCCGATCGTGTTCGATCTCGGCGAACGCGACGTGGGCCGGTCCTTCACACTGCGCGCCGAAGTCGTCGGCACGAGCGTCACGCAGGACGGACCGCGACGTCACTTCGGGATCGACGCCGTCGTCGTGCGCTGAACGGAGCGGCGGCTACGATCCGTGTGCCATGCAGATGTTCCAGTTCTCGCGCGGTCTGTGCCTCGCCGCGTTCACCTTGCTCGTCACCGCGACCGTTCGCGCGGAGGAAGTCGTCGCGCGCCTCGAGCTCGAAGCGCCCGCACGGACGTTCGTCCTGCGCGCCGTGATCCCGGTGCCGCCGGGCACGTGGCCGCGAGCCGACGCGCTCTCCCCGTTCCTCGTGCGCGTGCCGGGCCGCGAGCCGGTCCGCGCGCAAGTCGCGATCGTCTCGCGCAGCCCGCGTGGCGACGCCGACGCGATCGAGATCGCAGCGCGCGTGGAACTCGCGGAAGAAGTGCGACCGGGTGCGCGCATCGGCGCGAGCGTCCTGCGCGACGCCGGCGGTCCTGTCGCGCTCGCCCCGAACGTGCCCGAGAGCGTCGCGAGCCTCCTCGACCCGGCCCAGCGCGGACGGATGTGGTTGCGTGCGCGCGACGTCTTCGGGAACCTGTATGCAGCGGAATTGAGCGGAAATCCGGCCGGAATCGGCTACGGCGCGGTGCGCACGATCCAGTCCGGCGCATGGATGCGCGTGACTCGCCGCGCGGCGACGCTGGCTCCGGTGCCGAGCCCCGAAGGCGCGAGCGGCACGTCGCTCGAAGCTCCGCCGCTGCCCCATTTGATGGGCGTGCACGCGTACGTGCGCGAGTGGAGTGACGAGGAGGCCGTCGGTCTCGACCTGCGGATCCACAACGGCACCATCGCGGGGAATCGCGCGGCGGGTGAGCTCGAAAGCGTCCTCGGCATCGTCTACTTCCGCGCGCTCGAGCTCGTGCTGCCGAAGGAGTGGACCGTCGTCCCGGAAGTGAAGGATCCGAGCTTCGGCGAGCCGTACGAAGAGGGCGCGCACCGCATCGTCCCGATCGTGGCGCGGATCGCCGACGGCAAGCTCCACATGATGGGTCCACAGGCGCAGTTCGAGCGCCGCCTCGTGCTCGTTCGCGTCGGCGAGGAGCGTCGTGCGCGCACGTGGCATCGTTTCGGCGGGGTCGCCTTCCCGTCGCGCGGCGAACGCGCGTGGTCGTGGACCAGCCCCCTCACCGCCACGTACTTCCCCCAACGCGATTTCCTGCCCAGCCTCGACTTCGTGTCCGACGGCGGACGCAGCGGAAAAGCCGCCGTTCGAGCCCGATTGAGTCGCGAGGCCGGTGAACTGCGCGCGGCTCTCGAAAGCGGCACGCAGCGCGGTTGGTACGTCACCATCGGCGCGATGGGTTGGGCGCATCCGTGGTTCCTCCCCGAACAGGGCGGAGTCGGCGGAGAAGGCATCGCCTTCATCGAGGGTCACGACACGGCCTACGCGGCGAGCCGCGAAGGTCTCGAGCTCCTCGCTTTGCGCCACCGCATGAACGTGTGTCGTCAACCGGAGGCCCTGTACGACGCCGCGGGCGAGATCGTCGGTCACGCGCGTTGGCTCGACGCCGAGGGACGGATCCCCTTCGACTACCGCACGCACGGTCGCGTCGTGATCCCGGCCTTTCGACTCCCGATGGATCGCGGTCCGGCGGCTTCGAACCAGGTGAACGAGGTCGTGAGGCGCGGGCTGCGGCCGTCGTACGACCACGGCAATCCGCACGAAGCCGGCGGGTCGATTCCCTATCGCAGCGATGCCCTACTGCGCTGGTGGCCGCACGACGACCAACATCTCGTGCGCTATACGAAGCACGCCAAAGCTCTCGCGTGGCTCGCGAATGATCCGCTGGCCAAGGACGACTTGATCCTCTCGGCCGAACTGTTCCGTCTGTTCGTCCACGAGAGCCCGCATGTGCCCGAGAGCTGGTCGCCCGGTCTCACGCTGCGGATCTGGGAGTCGGTCGTGGAGGCGCATCCGCACGAGGGCCTGCCGATCGGGCGCGATCATGCGTGGGGCGTCGACGCGATGTGCGCTGCGTATTCACTCGGGGACGAGGCCTGGCGTGCGCGCGAGAGACCCTGGTTCGACCGCTATTCCAAGCTCCTCCTCGATGCGGCGATGCCGTCGGGTCTGATCCAGCGCATGCTCTCCGAGCGACTGCTGGACGGGAAGCACACGTACACGGTGACCCAGGCCTTCGAGTCGCTCTTCCTCGTGCACGCACAGCGTTGCCTGGCCGAAAGTGTCTATCGCGGCAGCGACGACGAGCGTCGACGCGCACTCGAACAGCTCGGCGTCCGCGCCGTCGAGTACTTGGACTTCGGTCCGCCTTGGGCTCGACAAGCCTCCGAATGGCAGCCGAATCCGGCGCAGCCGACGCACTTTTTCCAGGGACCGCGAGCCGCGATCGCCATCTCGAGGAACGACGAGCGCGCAACGCCCCCGTTCTCCGACGCGAAACACTGGGGAGCGAACTACCTGCCGGCCGACGGACTCGGTGGCGGCGTCGAGATCACCTACCCGTGGTCGGCCCTCGACTGGGCCTCGCGCATCACCGACGGAGGTGCAGCGGGTTCGGGACTCGCGAACCGTTACTTGAAACGCGCGCTCGAATGCGCGACCCCGCGCTCGAATTGGAGTGAGCGGTTCGCGGAATTCGGCCAGGGGGCATCGAGCGTGTCCACGGACAACTCAGCGAGTTGGGCTGGACTCGTCGGACGCTTGCAGTCTCTCGGTGTGCGCTAGCGCATGCGGCGGCAGCGTTCGCCCTCGAACGCGCGAGGGCGAAGCGTCCGCCCGAGCGCGTGGCTCGGACGGACGAGGAGGTGAGTGCCCGCGTGCGGTTCGCACGAACCGGGGATCCGCGGGACGGCTCGATCGACGCGAACTCGTTCGGCAGCGCGCGACGAGTCCGGTCGCGCGAGCAGGAATTCGACGCGGGACGTGCCCGCTGGAATCACGCTGCTCGGCGCTTCGAGCCGAACTGAATCAGGCCAGGCCCTTTTCAGGCCAGGCCCTCGTCAGGCCAGGCCCTCGTCAGGCCAGGCTCTCGTCAGGCCAGGCTCTCGTCAGACCATGCCCTTGAGGGACTTGAGCGGACGCACCTTGACGACGTTGCGCGCCGGCTTGGCCTTGAACATGACCTCTTCCTTCGTGAACGGGTTGATGCCCTTACGCGCCTTGGTGGCCGGCTTGCGGACCACGGTGACCTTCATCAGGCCGGCGACGTTGCAGATGCCGGGACCGCCCTTGGACAGGTCGGCGGCGAGGATGCGCCCCATCGTTTCGAAGACGGAGACGACTTGCTTGCGCGACAGTTGGGTCGCGTCGGCGATCGTGCGGAAGAACTCGCCCTTGGAACGGGGCTTGGATGCGGCGCTGATCTTGACGACCTTCGCGGCTGCGGGCTTGCTGGACTTCTTGGCCATGGAATGCTCGGGGGTGGTGGTTTTTGCCGGGTTTTCCCGGCCTTTCTGCAAGCTCTAGCAAAGCCCGCGGATCGACGCCAAAGCCTTCCTCACGATTTCTGCATGATTTCGTGGGTTTTCGGGGATGCGTTCGAGACTCCCCGGTCAGGGCGCGATCGTCACGGACACCGGATTGCTCGCAAAAGTGGGCCGACAGCGCCCGTCGAGGACGACGTAGGCATGGTGGAACGTGCGCCCGATCCAGGCTCGGTGTCGCCGTTCGAGGCGCAAGTCGCTGCTCGAAGCACCGGCGGCGTCGAGGAGCCCGGAAACGGGCGTAAGTGCCGAAAAGCCCGGTGAAATCAGGCCTGCGAGCATGAATCGATCAGGATTCAACGGGATGTGGAGCCCGTTCGAAGCGAAGCCCTGTGTCGTCCCACTGGCACTCCCGAGGAACAGGAACCGCCGGCCTCCGTGCTCCGACGGCGCGCGGAGTTCCAAGTGCTGGCTTTCGCGCGCGGCCCACGAGATCACGGTTCGATCCGCCTCCAGCGGATCGTGCGGATCCGGCGGCGGCGGCGGGAGTGCGTCGGATGGGCGCACGACACGGATCGCGCCGGCGTTCGCGCCGGGCACGGCTTCCCCCGTAGCACCGGCGACCGCGTCCGGACCGCCCTCGCCCGTGACATCGGGCCCAGCGCCGATCGCCGTGCCGAGGCGCGCGTTCGGAGCAGCTCCTTCGAACCGCGCGAGCAGCGCCCCGGTCGCACCCGCATAGCAGTCGATCCGTCCCGAGCGCGAACCGGCGACATTCGATTCCGGCGCGCCGACCCACAGGTCGGGCACGCCGTCGTAGTCCACGTCGCCGGCAGCGGCGACGGCGGTGCCGAATCGCGCGCCCGAGGATTCGCCCACGAATTCCCGCACGATACTGCCCGTCGCTCCTCCGAGGATCCGGGCGTACCCGACGGCGCCGACGGGGAGTTGGCGGGCTCCGCACACGACCTCGCCGCGCCCGTCGCCGTCGAGGTCCAAGAGACCCGCGACCGCACCACCGAATTGGTCATAGTCCGCGGACCCGTTCGTGGTCCACAGTGCAACGCCCGTCGCTCCGGAGAAGAGTCGCACGTAGCCGGGCTCCGCCCTCGATGCGAAGTACGGAGCGCCGATCGCGATGTCGTCGCGACCATCACCGTCCGCGTCGGGCACGCGCGCGATCGAGGAGCCGAAGAGTTGCTCCGCCGCATCTCCGTTCAGTGTGCGGATCACGGCCCCACTCGCGCCGGAGAAGACGCGGACGGATCCCGACGAACCACCGAAGTTGTCGTCGTCGATCGCGGCCACCGCGTAGTCGAGCACCAGGTCGGCGTCGACGTCCCCGAGGCCGGCCACGCTCCAACCGAAGTGATCCTGCACCGAATCCCCGCGGTGATCGCGCAGGGTCGCGCCGCTCGCTCCGGACAGGACGCGCGCGAGACCGGCTTGCGACGCGCTCGGGAAGCTCGCCGACCACGCACCGACGATCAGGTCGTCGCGGCCGTCACCGTCGACGTCACCGAGCCGCGCGAGGCTCGCGCCGAATCGCTGGCCCGCCAGCGATCCCTCCACGGACCAGATCAGGTGCGCGTCGGCACCGGAATAGGCGCGGACGACGCCGCGGTTCTGCGCCGCGACGGTGCTCGTCGCGACGAAATCGGCGCGACCGTCGCCGTCGAGGTCACCGGTCAGCGTCACCGCCGTCCCGAATAGCTCACCACTCGCCTGTCCGGGCACGACGTGCACGAGCGACTGCGCCCAGCTCATGTTCGCGCCGACCACGAAAGCGCCAACGCCCAAGGCGCGACATGTACGAATCCGCGGAATCATCGCATCCCCTCCGTTCGCGTCGCGTCTTCTCCAAGCGCGCCGCGCCCCTCCCCTCGTCCGCTCGAGGATCCAGGAAGAGCATCGGCGCGCCGCACGACGGATCTGGAATCCGGCGTGAATTCATGCATTCCGGCCGGGTCGCGGTATCGTCCGCGCCCCTTGCGCATCGCTGCCGGAACCGTCGTGACGCTCGAATACGCTCTCACCGCGGAGGGCGAGCCCGAGCCGTTGGATTGGACGGATCCCTTCGCCCCTCTCACTTTCCTCTTCGGGACCGGACGTGTCCTGCCCGGCCTCGAAATGCTCTTGTTCGGACTCGAAGCGGGCACGGCGATCGATGCCGAGATCGCGCCCGAGGACGCGTACGGATTCCACGATGCCGCGCTGGTCGAGTCGGTTCCGCGCGAGCACTTCGGCCCGGACGGTCCACCCGACCTCGGCGCGCACTTCGAGTCGCGAACCGGCGGCCGAGTGCGCTTCGCGAAGGTCGTCGGGTTCGAGGGCGACGACGTGCGCCTCGATCTGAATCATCCGCTGGCAGGAGTCGCCTTGCGGGTCAGCGCGCGCGTGCTCGACGTGCGCGTCGCGACGCCGATGGAACTCGCGACCGGTCGCCCCGTGTCCGGACTCAGCGAGGCTCCACGGCCGGACGCCCCGCGCTGAGCAACGGCAAGTCGTAGCGGTAGTACACCTCGAGACACAAGACGCACAGTGCGGTCGTGTACGCGCGATCGGATTCGTCGTCGCGTGCGTAGCGCGCGTACACGTCGATCGGCCGCCACGAACCGTCGGCGTCCTGCGCCGGGAGCAGTGTCTCCTGCAGCGCCGCGTTCCAACGTCGCCACGCGGACCCGCCCACACGGAACATGGCCAGCGTCGCCTGGTACCAGAAGTACGGATTGTCCTGCGCGCGCTCGACGAAGTCGCGTTCGTTCGTGAAGCGGAATCCACGCGGCGCGTGTTCGAGCACGTCGGCGATCGCTGCCGCGTGTTCGGCCCCGCGAATGTCGCTACCGATGCAGGACAGCGCGAAGAGCGCTGCCCTCGTCGAGGCCGGCAACGTGGGGTAGCCCGAGCGCAACCGAGCGGGATCGTGGCGGTAGCAGTACCAGTCCGCGCGCGGTTCGCGGGAAGCCTCCCGAAAACGGGCCGCTTCGTCGAACGCCTCGTCGGGTACCGAGACACCGGAAAGTCGCGCCGATTCGAGCGCCATGACCTGCCAGGCCGCTATCGACGTGCGGGGCCACGGATCGAACTCGCGGTCGGGGTCGATGTAGTCGTACGACCGACCGCTGCACTTTTGCGGATCGGCGTCGCGCGTTTGCCGCTCGAGCACGTGTTGCACGGCGCGTTCGACCGCCTCGCGCGCGGCCCAGCGGCTCCAAGAGGCCGAAGCCCGGGGCTTCCCGCCCGAGAGCCACCTGCGCGCATCCGACGCGGTAGCGCACGACGTCCCCGGCCGGGTCCGAGTTGTTCGCGCGCAGCCAGCTCTCGCTCTCGCGGACCACCTCGGCGTGGAGATCCCGGTTCGCGAGGCACGCGAAATACCCCCGAATCTTGGCCGATTCCTGCCCAAACGTCGGAGCGGCGAGACCTGCGACGAGTGCCAACGATGCGAGCCGGGGAGACGACACGAGGATCTCCAGAATTCAACTACCCAGGTCGTTGACTACCGCGGTAGTTTATTCGCTGAAAGCCGCGCGTCGAGTCGTCTCGGGTGAGAATGAGGCCAGCGATCGAGAAAGTGCTCGGGTCGTTCCGCTAACGTGCGCCGGTGAATCCCCAAGCCGCTTCGACCTCGGACCTTCGACCTCAGAGCTCCCTCGCGATCCTGCTCGTCGTCGCCTCGTGCTCCGCGCCGGACGCGGAGCGACGCGCAGTGACCGCGCCGCGCGCCGCCGAGGCTCCATCCTCGGCGCACGCGACGGATCCATCCGTGGTGGCGCCCTCCATGGTGGCGCCCTCCGTGGTGGCGCCCTCCGTGGTGGCGCCCTCCGTGTTAGCGCCCTCCATGGCGACGTCTTCCGCGATGTCTCCAGCCGCCGTGTCTTCGTCCGCGATCGCTCTCGCCGACGGGAAGCCCCGCGAAGCCGATCCCCGCAGCGTGGACATCGCGCGCATCTTCGCCGAAGCCTTGCGTGACGAGCGCGCGCATCGACTCCTCGGTGAACTCATCGCGGAAGCGCCGAAACGCCTTTCGGGATCCGAGGATGCCGCCCGGGCCGTGCGCTTTGCGGAGCGCGCATTCCGTGCCGCGGGCCTCGAGGACGTGCGCCTCGAACCGGTGCGCGTGCCGCGCTGGGAACGCGGCGAAGTCGAGACCCTTTCGATCCTGGGTGCGAACGGCGCACAGCTCGCGGTCCGCGCACTCGGCGGGAGCGTCGCGACGCCGGCCGGCGGTCTCGAAGCCGGAGTCGTGCGCGTCACGAGTTTCGAAGAGCTCTCGGCACGGTCGGCCGAGGCGCGCGGTCGGTTCGTCCTCTTCGATCGCCCCATGGATCCGACGCTCGCCGATCCGTTCGCGGCCTACGGTGGCGCCGTGGATCAGCGCAGCCGCGGTGCGATCGAAGCGTCGCGGCACGGCGCGATCGGCGCGCTCGTGCGCTCGATGACGCTCGCCACGGACGACCACCCGCACACCGGTGCGATGCGTTACGACATGGCCTTCGAGCGCGTGCCGGCCGTGGCCTTGAGCACGTTGGCGGCCGATGCGCTCGCGGCACGCATCGCGGCGAATCCCGATGTGCGTGTGCGACTCGAGCTGGCCTGCCGAACACTTCCCGACGAAGACTCTTGGAACGTCGTCGGAGACCTGCGTGGCACCACGATCCCGGAAGAGATCGTGCTCGTCGGCGGCCATCTCGATTCATGGGACGTCGGTGTCGGAGCGCACGACGACGGCGCGGGCTGCGTGCACGCGCTCGAAGCCGTGCGGATCCTGCGCGATCTCGACCTGCGGCCGCGCCGAACGTTGCGCGTCGTGTTCTTCATGAACGAGGAGAACGGCCTGCGTGGCGGTCTCGCGTACCGGGACGCGCATCGCGGCGAGTTGGACCGGCACGTCCTCGCACTCGAATCGGACCGCGGCGGCTTCACGCCGCGCGGCTTCGCCACGGATGCGGGACCGGAGCTCTTCGCAGAGATGTCGACGTACGTGCGACTTCTCGAACCCTACGGAGCGTCCATGTTGCGCGTCGGTGACGGAGGCGCGGACATCGGGCCCTTGCGGGAACACGGCGTGCCGCTGGCGGAATTCGTGCCGGATGCAGCGCGCTACTTCGACGTGCACCACGCGGAGACGGATATCCTGGCCGCTGTACATCCGCGCGAGCTGAGTTTGGGCACTGCGGCGATCGCGGCGTTCATCTGGTGCGTGGCGAACGCACCCTGAAGTTCGCGTCCCCTGAGCGAGAGCGGCTCGAGGACACTCGCAGGGGAGCCCTCGCTCGCGAGTCGACGTCGTCGATCGCGCTCCGTCAGGATGCACGTGTGCGGTTCGCGTTGGGCGCGGCACCCGGGGCAGTGTCCGTGCGACCGGTATCGATCGCGAGCGGCGCAACGCGCGGGTCGGGCGTCGTGGACGTCAGTTCCGCCAGCTCGCGCAACGTCCGGTTGTGCGGCGAAGCCACGAACTCGGCCTCGAGACCGGAGAGCGTTCGATCCGCCACGACGTCCGACGCGGTGCGCGGCTCGAGGTCGACGCCCGCTCCCGAGCGACGCAGCGCATCGAGCACCTCCTTGACTCGGATCGTCCCGGGATCGCGGGCGAACATGTAGATCGGTTCATCTTCGTTCTCGCCCATCGCGAGGATCCCGGCGCGAACGAGGAGTGCCAAGGCATTCCCGACTGCGGGTTCCGGCAACGCGAGCTCCTCGGCGATCGCCGTGCTAGTGCGGGGGGCCTCGCCGCCTGCGAACGACGTCGCGATGCGCACGATCGCACGCAAGCCGGCGTTGACCCCCAACGCCGGATCTGCCGGACGCGCACTCGGCGCTTCGGGGTAAGAAGGCTCGCTCTGGTGAGCGAAACAAAGCTCCGCGCCGAGCAGCACGATCACCCAGGACACGTTGACCCACACGAGGAAGATGGGCACGGCGGCGAAGCTCGAGTAGATCGCGCTGTACCCCGCGACGCCGACCTGGAACTTGATGTGGAGGAGCAACGCGCTCTGCCACAGCACAGCCGCGACGATTCCCCCGATTGCTGCCGACGAGAACTGAGTTCGCGCGTTCGGCATCGCGTAGTAGAGGAACGTGAAACTCCCCCACAACGCGAGGAGCGGTGCGACTTGGATGCCGACGTCGATGACGACGCCCATCCCGGCGTTCTCACGCAGGAAGCGGGCAAAACTGCTGCCTTGCGCCGCAGTCGTGATCGCCGCCGCGGCGAAGATGAAGATCGGCGTCACGACCACCATCGCCATGTAGTCCGCGACCTTGCGCATCAGCGTGCGCGGACGAGCAGCATCCCAGATGTCGTTGAAGGCCTGCTCGACCGCGCCGAGCAACTTGAGCCCGGTCCACAGGAGTGCCAGGAGTCCGAAGATCCCGAGCGCGCTGAAGTCCGTGCCGTCGACGAAGGCGAGGACTTGATTGATCGCCATGCGCATCGCGAGGCCGCTCTCCGCACTCGCGACCCCATCCCCCGGTTTCGGCAACAGCCCGAACGTGCGATCGAGGAACGGCGAGATGACGTCGTGCTCGAGTGCCGCGTAGAACCCGAACCCGTCGGCGACCGCGAACGAGAGCGCCAGGAGGGGCACGAGCGAAAGCACCGTGATGTACGTCAGTGCCGATGCACGCAGCAGGCATTGATCGCGCAGGGTCCCTCGACCGGCGAGCCACCCGACGCGCAGGAGTCGCCAGCCCAAGCCGCGCAAGCCGGTGGCTGCGAGGTGCGCCGGTCGCCACGCCTCGAGGGCGACGGTTTCACCGAACGCGAGCAGGCGCTTCCGCAGCCATGGGGCGTCGTCGTCGTCGAGCGGGTTCGCCAGTCGTCGTGTGGACATGCCGAAAAGCTAGCGCCTCTGAGGCTCGGCGCGAAGCGTGCTCGGGAACGACGGCGCCCTCCCGCGATCGCGAGAGGGCGCCACGATGGGTTCAGGCCGCGAGGCCCTGACCCACAACAAGCCGTGCTCACCAGGTCACGATGTCACGTGCCGAAACTGCCATCGGCGTGAACGGCGGGAGATTCGTCACCGTGTTGAAGGCCGTGTCGTACGACCAGATCCGATTCGGAGCCTGATAGCGGTTGCCACCGTAGACCCAAGGCGCGGTCGCGTGCTCGGAGTTCCAAGTGTTCACCATGGCGCCCTTGATCGTGCAGTTCCTGCCCGTCCAGTTCTCGTGGAAGCGCGGAAGGTTCTCGAGGCCGCCGTTGTAGCTGCCCACGCTGCTATTGGTGTTGCCAGCGATGATCGCGACGTTGTAGGTCGTGTTGGCCGCGTTCGGCAGACCCGTCACATTCGTCTTCAGGCCGGTCCATGAGTTCGAGAGCAAGTTGACCGCATCCCCGATGACTGCAGCACCCTTCTGCGTGACGCTGCTGTTGCCCGTGTTGTAGTTGCCTTGAATGTAGATCGGATCCTCGGAAGCCAGCGTCAACTTGGCCGGCAGGAGTGAACCGTTCGTGAGGTATACACCCTTGGCACTCGTCCCCGTCGCCGAGCCGTTGTGCGCGGCATAGATGAGTCCGTTCGCCGGGTACTTGCCCGTCGCCGACAATGCACCGACGTTGATCTTGACGACCTTCGTGACGCCCGATCCGCCGTTCGCCTGACGAGCATCGTAGATCGTGCCCAGCGTCACCGCACCGGTGACGAAGGTCGTGATGTCGGTGCCCGAGCTGTCGTAGGCCTTGAACGCAGTGCCTGTGCGATTGACCAGGATCTGCAAGTCCGCGTTGTCGTGATAGTAGCCCTTCGAGTGAGTACCCGTGCCGGCAGTCACCGGCGTATAGGCACTGGTCGTGGCATCCCAGACGTAGTCGCCGCCCTCTTGCTCCTCGTACTTCTTGATCGAGCCGATCTGCGGAACAACCGCTTCGCCGAGATCGTGCTCGCCCGTCTGCACAGTGTTGCCACTGCCTCCCGTGTAACCCGTCGGCTCATCCCAATAGCTCAGCGCGCCGGGTCCGAAGGGCAGGAGGTCGCCCGCGTCGGTGTACATACCATTACCGTCGAGGTCCCAGCCCGTCGTGAAGTTGCTGTCGAAGCCGCCAATGCTCGGGATACCGAGTGACGAGAGCTGCGACTGACTCCACATCGAGTAGTAGCTGCCGGGCTCGGTGAGGTTCCACGGGTTCGCGACCCATTCGCGGATCAGGACCGATCCTTGAGACAGCGACGGATTGTCCTTGCGATTGCGGAACATGCTCCCGACGGCGTGAACGTAGTTCGTGTTGAGCCGCAGAGTCGCATTCGAGCCGAGATGGAGGTCCTGGTTCGTGTGGACACGACCCGAGATCGCCATGCTGGGACCGGGGTTGATTTCCAGGTCGCCGTCGTAGAAGACGGCGAATTGGAACAGCGGCGTGGCCAGCGAGTTCACGACGCGGTGTGCCTGCGCGGGTGAACCGCCCCCAGCGGCTTGGGCGTTGATTTCATAGCCCGTTTCGATGGTCTGGATGCCGGCCGAGTCAGCGACCGTGCGCGAGAACCCCGTCTGCCGAACAGTGTAGGTCGCCGTCTCGCCGCCGATGTCGACGGTTCCCGAAGTGGGCAGTGTCGCCCAGTTGGCAATCGACTCTTGCACGGTCTTCTTGGCGGACTCGAGCGCGCCCGCGGCGAGAAACTGCGAGCGGGTCGTGTTCTTCTGCACGTTCGCCGTCTTGTCCCCCGCCAGGGCGACACCGAGCATGAGTGTCACCATTCCAGCGGCGACGAATGCCGAACTGACGGCATAGAGCAAAGCCACGCCTCGACGACGTCTCGGACCCTTCACGATACGAATCTTCATGTGATCAACCCCCGTTTTGCAAGCGCACGACCGTCTCCGCGGAGTGGCGGTGCACCGTCCCCTCTTCATCCCTCAGGCGCAGCCACAGCCGCACCCTGACCGCACCGACCGGCACGCCGATCGGATCCGTGTCGCTCGTGTCGAACACGAGCCGTTCCACACCGCGCGCGACGACGCTCGCGGTGAGACCATTCCGGCGACGCTGGAGTTCGTTGATGCCGTCCGGACCCGTGACGATCACGTACGACAGCTCATCGGTGGCGAATCCGGCGGTCCCGTCGTTCCCGATGACCGGGAACATGTACTTCTTCGCGATGGTCACACCACTCGGGACCGAGACCGCATCTCCATCCTCGTCCACGAGATCCCAGTTCAGACCGTCGGTGTCCTGCGCGACTTCCGTCAGCGTCGGGTGCACGAAGACGATCTCGCGATTGACTCCGTAGTCGGGCTCGTCGTTTTGCGCGTTCTCGGTGGGCGCCGGGTGGGAGTGCGCTGCGAACGCGGTGTCGGCGTCACCGTCCTCGAACAAGTAGGGATATGTCTTCCCGTTCGCGCTCACGAATCCCGAAGCATCGAGATCCGATGTGATCGCCGTCATCGATTCCTGCGCACCTTGCTGCAGGCGGCCCATGGTGCTGCCAGCGCGCCCCAGCGCACCGACCTGTGCCACCGCCTCGACCATGCTCGCAGCGAGCAGGAACAAAAGCGTTCCGGAGACCGTGACTTCCAAGAGACCCATTCCGGTCCGCGGACCGAATCGAACATCGTGAATCTTCATGTGTGTTCAGCCCTTCAGCGCGTCTTCATGCTGCGCAGCATCTCGGTGCGCGGACGTCCGCGCGGATCGTTCCAAGTCATCGTGAGGACGATCGGCAGCGGATCCGGGACCGCGGCACCGGCGTAACCCGGGTAATCCGCGACGATCTGTTGATTCGCGACGTGCAGATTCGTGTAGGCAGCGATCGGCTGATCGTCGGCGTACAAGCTGCCCGCGATCGGGATCAGATCCACGGGACGCAGCAGGATCCGCTCCATGGCAGCCTGCAAGTCCGTCATCGCGATGGTGGTCTCGCGCGATGTCTGCAGGAGCTCACGCGCCCTCAGCTGACTCGTGACGGTGGCGAGCACCGCCACCAGCAAAACCGTGATCGCGATCATCAGCTCGATGAGCGTGAATCCCGCGCGACTCCGACGGAGCCGTTCGTGCCTGACCATGTGTGAATCCTGCCTCTCGCGAATGCGCGCGGACTGCCGTCCGCGCGGAGCACTCGACCTGCCTGGTCTAGGGCTCGCAGGAGACTTCGGCTGAAACGGTCATTAGTCCCGAAGGAAATCGCAAAGCTAACCGAGGTGTTTCAGGAGCATGGAAAGTGCTTCCACGAGCACGAAGCCGCCCTCCGCAGGCTCGGGGTCGGAGGGGAACGTGGACGGCACCGGACGCTCCACCCGGGCCTCCGCGCTGCGCAGGCGCTCGATCCTGCGCTGGCGTTCGCGCTCGGGTCCGCCGACGCGCGCCCACGTGAGCACACGTTCGAGTTCGAACGGATCGAGCCACACACCGTGCCCGCGACACACGTCCACGACGACTCCTGACGAGTTCCCGAAGTTCTTGCGCGACATCAATGTCCGACAAGCGGGGCACGGTCGGTAGCGAACGGCGCCCCCGGCGTGTTGCGGAAGAGCCGGAGGCGCCACGTTCGAGAGGCCCGCGCGCTCGGCGGCACCGCACAGCGATTCGAGGAGCTCGGCCGTCAGCCACAGTCCGCCGCACCCTCCGCATTCCGTCATGACGTGCGTGCCGACCTGCCGCTCGCGCAGGTCCCGCGCGCAAGCCGGACAGCGTGCGCCCTCGGCCACGCTGGCGAGCGGTTGTTCCCCGAGTCGTTCACCACAGGAGTGACACCAAGTCGCGCCGGTGGGCGCGCGCACTGCACAGCGTGAACAGACGTGCGAGCGACCGCGGTCCTCGAGTGCGATTCCCGCATTGCACCAGGGACAGCTCGCCTCCCCTTCCTGGAACGAACCACCGCAACCGCCGCAGCGAAGCGGATTCGCGCACGACGCGGGAGAAACGGGAAGGGGATCTTCCATGTCGATTCGATCGGCCGCTGAAGGGCGCGGACTGGGGAGCGAACCGAGTTCGCCAGCCGAGTCGTCGCCCGGGATTGGTCGCTGGGCTCGCCCGATCCGGTGAGTGGGAATTCCGTTCCGGGATCCTCGTGCTCGGCGCGTCCTCGCGCGGCCTTCGATGCGCATGGCCAAAGCGTCGGACGCGCTCTCGCTACGCGGAGCGACGCGACTAGGTGTTGTGTGGCGGTCTCAGAGCGACATCAGTCCGAGGAGGACGATCACACCGACCCCGACCGCGAACACGAGCGCCGCGATCTTGATCCACGAGTACGGCGCATCCCCCACGACGCGTCCCGAAGTGCCGTGGACGAGCACCGCGTAATCCTTGCCGCCGTGGCGATACGTCACGCTCCACACGGGCAACAGAACGAGCTTCCAGCGCACGTGCGACACCGTATTCCGCACGCGCAGGTTGCGCTGCGTGTCGCCGGGCACGTCGCCGGAACAACGAGATGTCTGGTGTTCCTCGATGCGCTCCAAGCCGCGCTTCCAACCGCTCTCGAGATCCACCGCATATTCCTCGGCGCTCCAACCGGACAAGTATTCGGGACGGTACGGCACGAGCCCTTTCGTTTCGAAGCCACCGAGTTCGGCGGCGAGCTTCGGCGAGAGCCCCTTCGACGCATGGACGAGCAGGTCGTCGAAGACATCGCGGCGTTCACCGAACGCCGGCTCCCAACGAACCTTCTGCACCGGGACCATCCGCACCGACATCTTCCCGTTCACCATCACGGGACGCGGCTCCATGACCGTGTAGTACCAGCCGGCGTCGGCGCTCCACTGGCTGAACACGTTCGCGTCGAACGACCAGGCCGGGACGTAGAGGCCACGAGCACCGTCGACGCGCGCGCGCTTCAACTCGTTGGGGCGGAACCACAGCCCCTTCGTCCATGTCTTGAAAGCACCCTCGATCTGTGTGCGTGACACGTCGAGCGGGATCACCGACTGGGGGCGCAGTGCATTCCGGTAGGAGCTCTCCTCGAGCACCGTGGGAGCTCCGCAGAACACGCACGCAGTGCTGACGTCCTGGCCGACGAAATCCGTCTTCGCGCCGCAGCGCGAGCATTTCGCTGCGCGCGTCGCGACGCCGAAGCCTCGCGCCGCTGTCCCGACTTCTTCCAGCGTGCGCTCGACGATCGTGCCTTCGAGTCGCGGCACGACGAGCGTGTGGCGGCAGTAGCCGCACGACAGCGCGTCCGCCTCCGGATCCCAGACCATGTTCGCGCCGCAATTGGGGCAGTTGACCTGGACGGCGCGCGCGCCGATCTCGTGCTCGGCCGAGGACGACGGTGTCGCGGAAGGAGGACCGTTCGGTCCCGGCTGCAGAGGGGGAGGCTGCGACACGAGCGTGCGATCCTACGCTCGCGGGCACGGCCCCTTCGATCCACTTTCACAAGGCCTGAAGGTTCGCGTAGCTTGTCGCGTACATACGGCGAATGACCGGGCCTTCTGCTCGGCCGACGAAAGGAAGATCGACGATGGGTGTCATGGACTGGTTCAAGGGTGGCGTGGGCGAACTCGTCATCGCGCGCCCGGACGAGGCGAAGAGCCACGTGGTGTGGAAGCACCCCGATCCGACGGTCCCGAAGTTCGCTCAGCTGACCGTCAACGCCGACGAACAGGCCGTCTTCTTCCGCGACGGCCGCGTGGTCGGGACGCTCGGACCCGGACGGCACACGCTCGACAGCACGAACATCCCCTTCCTCGGGCAGCTCCTCGACAAGCTGACGGATGGGCGCCTGTTCATCACAGAAGTCTTCTTCGTCACGATGCGCGAGTTCACAGGCGCCAAGTTCGGCGGCCCGATCGGCAACGTCGAGGACCCGAAGTCGGGCGTGCCCGTGCAGACGATGGTCCACGGTGAGTTCAGCTTCCGCGTCACGAACCCCGAGCAGCTCATCGTGAACTTGGTCGGCACCGGAAAGGCGCAAGCGTTCGAGGTGCAGCCCTGGATGCGCGAACAAGTGCTCAAGACGATTCGCGATCGCGTCGCGCAACTCCTCGTCAAGAACAGGTGGCCGCTGCTCGACGTCACGTCGGGCGCGTACACGGAGGAGGTCGAGACCGAGGTGATCGGCGCTCTAGACACGCACGTCGCGAGCTACGGATTGAGGATCGTGCGGCTCGGCAACTTCGTCGTCGCGATCGACGAGACGGACGCCGTGAACTTGAAGAAGCTCTTTGAAGAAGCTCTACACGGACGCGGCTTACCTGCGCACCGTCGGCGGTGTCAGCGCGTTCCGCGAGTTCGCAGCGGGCAAGGCGATGCTCGGTGCCGGTGAGGGCTTGGCGAAAGGTGGCGGCGGCGATGGCGGCGGGAACTCCGGTCTGCTCGGCGGCGCGGGTCTCGGCGTCGGGCTCGGGCTCGCGCAGCAGATGATGAATCAGCAGAACCAACAAGCTCCGCGCGCGCCCGATCCGGTGGCGACGGGTGCAGCAGCGGGCGCGGCAGCCGCTGGCGGCGCGGCAGCCGCCGGCTCGAAGTTCTGCTTCCAATGCGGCGCGGGTCTGCCGACCAGCGCCAAGTTCTGTCCGTCTTGCGGTCAGAAACAGAACTGATCGCGAGCCCACGATCGCGTCGAGACGAGGCCGAGTTCAGGGAGCCGGCCTCGCTCTGTTCAAGGGCGAGCGCTCGCTCGCCGGCCGCCCGGGCGGGGGCTTCGGACTCCGGTCCGCACGGAGCCCGTGGAGAATTCATGGGCGCTCGCGTCGCGGAGGACGCAATTAGGTTTCGAGAGGCCTGACGATCGATGGCTTCACGGCCTCTCCGAGCTCAGTGCCGCCGCCAACTCGGCTTCGCGCGCGTCGATCTCGCGCGCGACGGCACGACCGCGCTCGACGTTCACGAAGAGCAACAGAACTCCGCCGACGATGAAGAAGCCGTTGGTGGTCAGGATCGCGAAGCCGAGCGTCGGCGCGAGGCTGAAGACCAGCGGCCCGAGGACGCCCGAGAATTTCTCGAGCGTCGAGAAGAGTCCGAAGAACTCACCCGCCTTGTGCTTCGGCACGAGGCTCGCGAAGAGGGAGCGGCTCAAGGCCTGCGCTCCCCCCTGCACCATCCCGACGAGCCCCGCCATCGCGATGAACTCGCCCGGAGTGGAGAGTCGGTATCCGAGCGCGCACACGACGACGAACACGACGAGAGCGCCGAGGATCGAGCGCTTCGGACCGAACCGATCCGCGAGCTTGCCGAACAGCACCGAGAATGGGATGCCGACGAACTGGATGACGAGAATGCTCGTCATCATCGTCTCGAACGGGATCTTGCGCTCGGACCCGATCACGGTCGCCATGCGCAGGATCGTCCCGATGCCGTCGTTGTAGGCGAGGAACGCGATCAGGAAGAGGACCGTGTGCTTGTAGCGGCCGAGCTCGCGGAATGTCTCCGAGATGCGCACGACGGCAGCGACGACTGGGTTCGTCCCCGCGACCTCGTCGTGCTCGAGCGGCAGCGCGGGCTCGTGCACGTGCTTGAAGAACGGGATCGAGAACACCGCCCACCACGCGGCGACGACCAGGAACCCAAGACGCGCCGGCAGGCTTTTCTCGAACGGGGTCGCATCGGGGGCGATCACGATTCCGACGAGCTCCGGCTTCGAGATCAGGAGTAGGCACAAGCCGAGGCACAGACCACCGCCGAGGTAGCCCAGCGCATACGCGCTCGTCGACACGCGATCGAGTTCGTCCGGACGCGCGACCGACGAGAGCAGTGCGTCGTAGAAGACGAAGCTACCCGCGGCACCGATGTTGGCGAGGGCGAACAGCCAGCAGGCCTGAGTCCAATCGCCCGGCCCCACGAAGAAGAGTCCGGCCGTGGACAGGACTCCGAGCGTGAGAAAGACAGCGAAGAGCTTCTTCTTGAGGCGCGCATAGTCCGCGACGGCGCCGAGCAAGGGCGAGAGGAGTGCGACGACACCCAGGCTGGCCGTCGTGGCCCAGCCGAACACGGCGCGCCTCTCGTCCTCGGGCAAGTCACTCGCGACGACGGACAGGAAGAAGATCGGGAACACCGCGGTGATGACCACGGTGAAGAACGCGGAGTTGGCCCAGTCGTAGAGCGCCCAGGCTCGCAGCTCCGGGCGGTGGAAGCCGACTCGCTCGAGGAGCGGTCGCTTCGCGGGCGACGGAGGAGGCGCGTTCAAGTCGCGCGGAAGTGTGGCAACTCACGTCCGCGAACGACAGATCCCGAGCTGTTCTCGGCACTCTCACGGCGATCGCTCTCACCGTGGGCCTCGAAGCCGCGCACGCGAGTGTCGAGTGGCCGAACTCGGGTTCTTCGCGTCAAGTCGGCCAGCGTTCGGCGGCGGGCTCGGATAGTGTCGGCGACATGCGCCACCTCCTCGTGCTCGTGCTGATCCTCGCCGGTGACTCCGCGCGTGCCCAGTCCATCGATCCGACGGCCGCCGACGCCGAGCTCGTCGCCGCGGGGCGTCGGGCCGGGCTCGAATTCACCGACGCCGAGGTCGCTCAACTGCGCGGTCTGGCCGCCGAACAAGCGGCGACTTTCGCGATCTTGCGTGCCGAGTCGCTGCCGAACGACTTGGCTCCAGCCTTCGCCTTCTCTCCCTTGCTTCCTGGAATGACACCGCGTCCACCGCGGATCGAACTCGTGCCGATCGTGACACCGAGCGTCGTGCGACCGGGCGACCTCGAGAGTCTCGCCTTCGCTTCGATCCCGGAACTCGCGGCACACCTCCGCGCGCGCACGGTGACGTCGCTCGAACTCGTCGATCTGTGCCTCGCGCGCCTGGAACGACTCGATCCGCTGCTCCATTGCGTCGTCCACCTCGTTCCCGATCGCGCGCGAGCCGCGGCACGAACGGCGGACACCGAGATCGCGGACGGCAAGTGGCGCGGACTCCTCCACGGGATCCCGTTCGGCGCGAAGGACCTCTTCGCTGCGCGCGGTGCACCGACCACGTGGGGCTCGTCGATCTGGCGCGATCGACACTTCGAGCGCGACGCCGCCGTGATCACGCGACTCGAAGCCGCCGGAGCGATCCTCGTCGCCAAGTTGTCCTTGGGCGAACTCGCGTACGGCGACTTGTGGTTCGGCGGACGCACGCGCAATCCCTGGGATCCGGAGCAGGGCTCGAGTGGTTCGTCCGCCGGTTCGGCGAGCGCCGTCGCCGCGGGATGCGTGCCTTTCGCTCTCGGCACGGAAACACTCGGCTCGATCGTTTCGCCGTCACGCGTGTGCGGCGCGACCGGATTGCGCCCGTCATTCGGGCGAGTCAGTCGTGAGGGAGCCATGGCGCTCTCGTGGACGATGGACAAAGTGGGACCGATCGCGCGCTCCGCGTTGGACGCAGCTCTCGTCTTTGCCGCGATCGAAGGTCCTTCCGCGGGCGTGCACGACGCGCGCGACGCAGCATTTTCCGCTGGTATCGCGCGCTCGTTGACCGGGTTGCGCGTCGGCGTGCCGAAAGGCGCATTCGACGAAGCGCAGGGTCAGGTGGGCATCCTGGACACGTTGCGTGCGGCAGGCTGCGCAGTCACGGAGGTCGCGCTTCCGACCACCGACGCCTCCTCGTTGCTCACGATCCTGACGGCCGAAGCCGCGACAGCGTTCGATGCGATCACGCGCAACGGCGACGACCTGAAACTCGCTTGGCAGGAAGATCGCGCCTGGCCCAACACGTTTCGCGCGGCGCAACTCGTCTCCGCGGTCGAGTACATCCGGGCGTCACGACTGCGCACGAGGCTCCAGCACGAAATGGCGGCGGTGATGGAGAGTGTCGACGTGCTCGTCCACCCCACGTGGGGTTCGGCAGCGCTCGTCGTGGCGAACTTGACCGGTCACCCGGCGCTGGCGATGCCGGACGGATTCGACGCGAAGGGTCTGCCGACGGGAATCACGTTCACGGGCCAGATCGACGGAGAACAGGACCTTTGCGCGGTGGGATCCGCTTGGCAGGAAGCGACCGGCTACCATCGACGACATCCGCCGCTCGACGCGTTGAACCGCGGTCCGACGACCCCTGACAGCAAGTGATCATGCTCCGAGAGATCTTGAGCCACGCCACCTCCGTCCTCGTTGCACTCGCGCTCGGCGCCTGCCATACGGAAAGCACGATGACGCTCTCCGACACGACCGCGCCGACGAAGCGGGCTTACCCGACACCGGAGCGATCCGACGTCGTCGACGACTACCACGGAACAGAGATCGCCGACCCGTTCCGAGGCCTCGAAGATCCGGATTCCGCGCCGACCGTGCGTTGGATCGAAGCCCAGAACAAGCTGACGCGCGAGTACGTGGACGCTGTTCCCGAACGCGAGGCCATCGAGGTGCGCATCGGCGAGTTGTGGAACTACGCGCGCATCACGCCGCCGTCTCACGAGGGCGGGAAGTGGTTCTGGTCGAGGAACGACGGACTGCAGAACCAAAGCGTTACCTACGTCGCGGATCGCCCGGGCGATGCGGGTCGCGTGCTCCTCGACCCGAATGCTCTGCGCGCCGACGGAACGATCTCCGTGTCGAGCATCTCGACGTCGAAGGACGGCCAGTACGTCGCCTACCAGCTCAGCGAAGCGGGTAGCGACTGGAACACGATACGCGTGCGCCACATCGCGACTGGACGCGACATCGACGACGTTCTCGAGTGGATCAAGTTCTCGGGCGTCGCGTGGGCCCCGGACGGTTCGGGGTTCTACTACTCGACCTATCCCGAGCACGATGCGACAGGTACGAAAGCACTGTCGAACCACACGCTCTACTTCCATCGGCTCGGAACGCAGCAAGCGACCGATGTCGTGGTCCACGCGCGCTCCGATCAGCCCGAGTGGGGCTTCTACGGCAACGTGACCGACGACGGCGAGTTGCTCGTGGTGGTGCAGACTCAAGGCACCGAACAGAAGAATCGCGTGCACGTGAAGTCCCTGAGGGAGGCCGACTCGCCGCTCGTGGATCTCTTCGTCGCGTTCGATGCCGAGTACAACTTTTTGGCGAAGCAGGGCTCGCGCCTCTACTTCCAGACCGACAAGGACGCAGCTCGAGGCCGCATCGTCGCGATCGACCTCGCTCGGCCCGCACAGGTCGTGACCATCGTGCCCGAAGGCCCACATGCCATCGAGTCCGTGTCCGCAGCCGGCGGCAAGCTCGTCGTGACCTACCTCGTCGACGCCGCGAACGAGATGCGTGTCTTCACGCTCGACGGGCGCGACGAAGGCGCGATCCCGATGCCGCCTCTGGGCGCCGTGGGCATGTTCAGCGGCGATTTCGACATTCCCGAAGCGTTCTTCTCCTACACCAGCACGACGACGCCGACCGAAGTCTGGCGCTTTGACGCGCGGACGGGGAAGGCCGAGCGCTTCTGGTCGCCGAAGGTCCCCTTCGAGACCGACGACTACGTGACCGAGCGTTCGTTCTACGAGAGCAAGGACGGCACGAAGATCCCGCTCTACGTTTCGCGTCGCAGGGACACGGAGCTCACGAGCGAAACGCCCTGCCTGCTTTACGGCTACGGCGGCTTCAACGTGCCGATCAAACCCGCCTTCTCTCCCGGCGTGCTGGCGTGGATGGAGCTCGGCGGCACCTACGCCGTCGCGAACCTGCGCGGTGGCTCCGAATACGGCCGCGAGTGGCACGACGCGGGCACGAAGGAGCGCAAGCAGAACGTCTTCGACGACTTCATTGCCGGAGCGGAGCACCTGATCGCACAGGGTTGGACGTCCACCCCGAAGCTCGCGATCCACGGCCGCAGCAACGGCGGACTGCTCGTCGGCGCGTGCCTGACGCAGCGCCCCGATCTCTTCGGGGCGGCGATCCCGGGCGTGGGCGTGCTCGACATGCTGCGCTACCACCGTTTCACGATCGGTTGGGCGTGGGCCAGCGACTACGGACGCAGCGACGATGCTCGAGCGTTCCGCTACTTGTCGGCGTATTCGCCGCTCCACACGTTGAAGCCGGGCACGTGCTATCCGCCGACGCTCTTGACGACGGGACAGCACGACGATCGCGTCGTGCCCGCGCACAGCTTCAAGTTCGCGGCAGCGCTCCAGGAAGCGCAAGGGTGCCTGAATCCGTGCCTGATTCGCGTCGAAACGCGCGGCGGACACGGTGCTGGGAAACCGACGGCGCTCCAGATCGAGGAGCTGGCCGACCAGTGGGCTTTCCTGGTGCGCGCGTTGAAGTTCAGCCCGCGCATTCGCGCGAGCGGCTGAGTCAGGCGGCCCGATTCAGCGCCAGCGCACGACGTCGAACAGACTGCGCGTACCGTCCGGAGCGTCGTATCGCAGGATCGCCTCCATGCGCCCGTTTCCATCGACGTCGGCGGTCTCGAGAGCCGTGAGACGCCACTCGGCGACTGGGCGCAGCGTCAACGACCCGCTGCTCGGCCGATCTCCGGTGAGCGCGCGCACGCGCCGCTCGGCGACGCCCGCGAACCAGCCAATGAGACGGTCGAGGTCCCAAGTCGACTCTTCCTCGTCGAACAGCGCGTGGCGCAGGATCTCCTCCGGCGTCTCGCGCGCAGTCCGCACGGTCTCGGCATCACCGAGCCAAAGGTCGATGCGCGCTTGGTCTTCGGACACGAGCAACACGTCGACGCGACCGTCGCCGTCCACGTCGCCTTCCGACGAGACGCGCAGCTTCTTCCCCGCGTCCTCGAACTTGCGGACGATCGACTCCGGGTCCTTGAGGATCGACAGAATGGCCGGCACGCGGAAACCCAACGTGCTGCGCCAAGCCGGCGTGGACTCGAAATCGCGCTCTCCACCGGCGCGGTAGCCGACCGCGGCGACCTCGACCTCCCACTCCGCGACGAGCCCGCGCAGGATCGTCGCGACGCTCGGCACCTGCACGCGCAAGAGCACGAGGTCGGGGCGCGTGTTCAGGTCGAGATCGATGAGGAGCAGCGCCGTCACGTCGTCGGCCGTCTTCAGGATGCTCGTCGGCGACTGGAATCGCGGCGCCTCCTTGGTGCCACGGAAGACCCACACCTTGCGCCGATGCGCGATGACGTGATCGGGGATCTTGTCCAGGTCGAGGTCGCGCATCTCGTGCAGTGCGCGATCCAGGCCGGCGAGTGTCCGCCCCGGTGCCACGCTCGCTTCCGCCGTGGTGTCGCGGAAGATCGCGAGATCGAGCGTCGAATCCGGCTCCGCTGGGATCGAGCCGTCTTCGCGTACGAGGTGGAAGGCGCGCAGCTCGCCCTCTCGGACCACGATGTCGAGGCGACCGTCGCCGTTCACGTCGGTGCGGGAAAGACTCGGAATCGTGATGCCGGCCACGAGTCGGTCCGACAACGCCGTCGCCCCCGTCGATCGCGACATCGACGCGGGCACGCGCACGCTGGCACCCTTCACGAACGCCACGACCTGCCCCTCGCCGGTGGCCGGGCGTTGGAGCCAGACATCGAGCGATTCGCCGTCGGGCACGACGACGTCGACCACGCCGTCGCCGTCGATGTCCTGCGCCATCGGAGCAGGCATCGGAGCACCCGTGCGCAATCGGAATCGCGCACGAGGGGCCGTCGCGAACGATGTCGCGGCGAAAGCGCCGTCGTCACCCGCGCGGAAGATCTCGAGTCCACGTGGCGACGCGACGAAGAGGTCGGGTTTCGAAGCGCCCGAGAGCGGCTCGAACGCGAACACGGCATGACGCGGATCCGCGAGCGAGAGTGCTCCGACGAACTCGGAGCGTGTCCCGTCCACGAGCCGCAGCGTGCGCACCTCGCCGGCAGCGCCGATGAGGACGAGCTCAGTGCCGGGCGCTAGAGCCACGTCGAGCGCGCGGTGCTCCGCGAGGTGGAACGGCGGCTCGACGGTAGCCGTGACGACGAGCCGCGGCGGCTCGGCCTGCATCACACTGGCGAAGATCAACGGAAGCTGGCGCACACCACGGCTCCCGGTTCGAGGACGAAGATGTCGGGGGTCCGTTCCATCACGACGCCGGGCACGAGCACGCGCGACTTCGGATCGATGGCCAACTCGTAGAGCGGCGTGTCGACGACCGAGAGCGCGCCATCGCGCCCGCGTCGCACCATGTGCACGCGCAATCGGTCGCGATCCGTCCGCACGAAGAGATCGTGCACACCGTCGCCGGTCACGTCGCCCGCGAAGTCGGCGAGGAACGGACTCGCTCCGCTGCCGTCGCCGCCCGACGCTTGGAGCGAGAGAACGCGCGTCAAATCCGGCTTGCGTGAGAACCCGCGCCCCTTCTTGTTGAGGAACACGTAGAGCTCGGTGTCGATGCGCTCGCTGGCCGCAGCACGCAGGGCGTCGATCAAGTTCGGTCGCAGCGCGGCGGCCACGAGATCCGGGAAGCCGTCGCCATCCACGTCCTCGATCGCGAGCAAGCGCGCGAAACCGTCGAGGACCAATAACTCGGTGGGCTTGCCTTCGGCACCGAAGAGCGCCGGTGCGTCCTTCTCGGTGACCCCGTGTCGGAAGACGAGCGCTTGCGTGCGTGCCGAGTCCGCGCGCTTGTCCTGAGCGAAGAAAACAGCATCCGCGCGTGCATCGCGATCGATGTCGAGCGCACGAACCTGGAACGAGACGTCCAACTGGCGCGAACGGTCTCGCGGAACGGGCGACGCGAGTTCGATGCGACGCGCCGGATCGAAGACCCCGCGCGGCTCTTGCACCGAGACGTAGAGCGCCGCATCCGACAATGCCAGGAGATCCCGGTCACCGTCGCCGTCCCAGTCGAGCGGTGCGATCGGTGCCGCACTCTCCTCGATGGAGAGGTACGGTTCGTCGCGATCCCCCTCTCCGCGCAGGTCGAAATCGTTGCCGAGGTCGATGTTGAGTTGCCTCCGACCATTGCGCGAACGCACCTTCACCAACCGACCGTCTGTTCCTTCGAAGACGTCCTCGGGAACGAAGATGTGCGTCGGTGATCCGAAACGCGGCGTTTCACCGAGAGGTTTCTGGAACACGATGCGCGCTCCATCGGGCTCGGGGACGACGAGGTCCTCGCGACCGTCGCCGTCGAGGTCCACGACCCCGTCCTGCAGGTGGAACAGCGATCCTCCTGCGGGAAGTTGCCAGAGGAGATCGCAGTCGAGGATGCGTACGACGCGTTTCGACTCGTCTGTTTCGCGCCAACGCCACACGAAGATCCCGGTCGCGTTGAAGAGCAAGACCTCGCGTCCAGCGTCCGGCAGGAAGTCGCACGCCGCGAACGCGATCACGTCGGTCGGCAGATCGAGCGTGGCGTCTGGTGTCGGGCGGAATGGTATCGGGGCGGCAACGCGCACGTGGATGGAGAGCCGTGCACGGGCCGACGCCTTCGCGCCACTGACACGCGCCCCGCGCGTCGCGATGCACACGTCCGCGATGTCGTCGCCCGAGAAGTCGCACGAGAGGACCTCCTCGATGCGGCTCCCCTCCGGTATGGGGATCGAGCACGTCCGCGCGAGCGGCGGTGGAGCTTGAGCGAGAAGCGCGAACACATGACGGCGATCATGAGCCGTCGCTCCGCCATGTGCCGTCGCTCCGCGCTGAGCCGTCGCTCCGCGCTGAGCTGTCGCTCCGCGCTGAGCTGTCGCTCCGCGCTGAGCTGTCGCTCCGCGCTGAGCCGTCGCTCCGCGCTGAGCTGTCGCTCCGCGCTGAGCTGTCGCTCCGCGCTGAGTCGTCGCTCCGCGCTGAGCTGTCGCTCGGCGAGCTGTCGCTCGGCGCTGAGTCGTCGCTCCGCCCTGAGCTGTCGCTCGGCGAGCTGTCGCTCCGCGCTGCGTCGTCGCTCCGCGATGAACCGTCGCTCCGCGATGCATCGCTCGGAGCGGTGGACTCGACCTCGAGTCGATCCGCATCGCCGCCGCCGAACTCGATGAACCACACGAGGTGCATGCGCCAAGCGGCAGGCGTCGATTCGTACGCGAAGAGGCCGAACAGCACCGAAGTCTCGGCGCGCCCACGATCGTTCGAGTACGAGAACAAGAACGGGATGGAAAACGTCGTGACTTCGCTCTCGCGGCGCGACACGCCGACGGAGACGGCGATGTGCCCTCCGTCGCGAACGATGTCGAGCGCGAGGCGGCTGTCTTCGTCGGCCTTGCGAATCGCGTCGAGCACCACCTGAGGATGCCCGACGGGCTCGCCGTCGACCGCTCGCACGAGGTCGCCGAAGCGCACGCCTCTGGCGCGCCAAGGACTGCGGATCGAGAGGCCCGTGACGACGGCTCCACCACCTGGTGCCAGCCCGGCGGCACGCGCTTCGACTTCGCTCGCCGTGCGGAGTACGACGCCCACACGGTCTTCCTCGCGGAATCGCTCGGCGTTCTCGCGGGCGGCCGACCGGGCGCGCGCGATCGTGACGATCGACGCGGCGCGCTCCACTCCGGCTCGATCCAAGACCACCTCGATGGACGTACCGGCTGCCGAGTCGAGCTCGATCGCGCGCCACTCGCTGGGCCAACGCGGCATGTCCACGCGACCTGCACGGCGCACCTCGACGAGCGCGTCCCCCTCCACGACGCCGGCCAGATCCGCCGGCGAATTCTCGACGACGGCGGCAACGAGGAGCCCGCCCGAATCCGCGGCCAATTCGTCGAGCGAATCGCTCGATCGGCTCGCGACGAGCCCCGTGAACGACCCCGTGGGCAGTTCGAGGCGAGTCGCCTCGTCCGTCGGCTCCTCGCGGGCGTCGAGCGGCTCTTCCATGTCCACGAGGGGCGGAGGGACCGCGGGAATCTCGCTGCGCAGACTCGAACAGGCGGGCGTGAGCAAGAGCCAAGTCAGGATCCAAGTCTTCACGCCACATCTCTCCTTCGAACGATCGCGGTGGCCAACGCACCTGCACCGAGCGCCCACAGCGCGGGCACCCACAGCGATGCGAGGCCGTGGTCGAACGTCGCGTTGCTGATGCCTTGCGACACGTCGACGAAGTAGCGCACGAGCGACGTGTCGGACAACGGCGACGGCAGGTGATCGCTGGGCAACGCGCTGCGCCAATCCAGCGCGCGCAAGAAACTGCGACCGACATCGAGCAGCACTCCCGTCGCGAGCGCCAGCGCGAGCGCCGCGGAACCCACGCGGAGCACGGTGCCCGCGAGGAAGCCGATCGCGACGTAAGCGCAGAGCGGCACGAGCGGGGACAGAATCGCGCGGCGCAACTCGGGCTGCAGGTCCGCGGCCGGTACCAACGTGAAGCTCGCGCCGTTCGGCAAGACTTCGGTGACGTCACCGAATCCGAAGGCGATTGCGGCGAGAGTCGTGGCCGTGAGAGCCAGGAGCGCGTACGAGGAAAGCGTGGCGAGCACCAAGGCTCCGAGCTTCCCGAAGCAGAGGCCGACACGTGTCACGGGCCGCAGCAACGTGTTGCGCAACGTGCCGCGGCCGAGTTCCGCGGAAATGGATTGGCTACCGAGCCCGAGCGCCACGAACGCCAGAACGGGCAAGCCCGCTTGGAGCGCGATGCCGATCGCCTCGAAACCATTCACGTCCGTCGCGCTGATCACTTGGTTCGAACCGACGTCGCGCGAGTCCTGCGCCGCTTGGGCCGCGCGACGCGCAATGGCCAGCGCTCCTGCCAGAGCCGGCGCACCGAGCAGGAAGGGCGTGGCCAAGGAACTCCCCCACCGCCGCACATCCGCGAGGAGGACACGCTGGTTGGGTGCGTTCGCCGCGCGAGATTCCCGCGGAGTCGTAGCGAGCGGCGCAGCGGTCTCTGACTCGCGCGGCGTCGATAAGTCGTCGGATTCTGATGGGAAACGCAGGTAAATTTGCTCCAGGCTCTGCGGCTCGGGCGCGAAGGCCTGGATGCGCACCCGGCCGGCGACGAGCGCCGTGACGATCGCATCCGGCGTCCGCGATCCGATGTCGAGCGTGAGCCCCGAACGTCCCGTCTCGACGACGATGTGCTGCTCGGCGAGCACGCGCCGCGCGCCATCCATGTCTTCCGTGTCGAGCCGATGTCGGCCCCTGGCGGCGAAGAGCTGATCGGTGTCTGCTTCGGCGACGAGACGTCCGCCTTTCAGGACGCCGATGCGGTGGCACAGGCTGCCCAGCTCGTGGAGCTGGTGACTGGAGAGCAGGATCGTCGTTCTGCGCTCCCGATTCAGCTCGATCAGGAGTTCACGCATCTCCACGATCCCCTCGGGATCGAGTCCGTTCGTGGGCTCGTCGAGCAGCACGATCGGCGGCGAACCGAGGACTGCTTGCGCGATCCCCAATCGCTGACGCATACCCTGGGAATAGGCACCGACGGGTTTCGATCCAGCACGCGCGAGGCCGACGCGATCGAACCAACGCGCACTTTCGTCCCGGGCGGCGCGTCGTGCGAAACCTTGCAAACGCGCGAGCTCCTCGAGGTTCTTCGTTCCGCTCCAGGCGCTGTGGAATCCGGGCGTTTCGATGAGACCGCCCATGCGGGCGCGCGCTTCGCGCGGATGCGTCGCCGCGTCGAAGCCGTCCACGAGCACCGTTCCTTCGTCCGGACGGACCAGACCGAGTGCGATCCGCATCGCCGTCGTCTTGCCGGAGCCGTTGTGGCCGATGAATCCGTAGATCTCGCCCGCGCGGACGTCGAGCGACACGCGGTCGAGCGCGACCTGAGCGCCATAACGCTTCGTCACCGCGACGAGTCGGAGCGACATCGAAGTGCCGTTCATCGGCGACGGCTCGCGTTCCGCACGGGCACGATCGTTCGTCCCGCAACGTGCATCAGGGCCCATGGAGAATTCACGGGCGACGCGCAGCGGTTGCGGCAAGGGCAGCGTCCGAGAGCGTGTAGGCTCGATGTCTTCACACGCTCTCAGACGCGGCCGAGGATGCGGTCCATGCGGCGCGACACGTCGAGGAGGTGCTCGCGACCGCCGCCCTCGACCTCGGCCGTGAACCAGCCTGAATATCCGACGAACGCGAGGGCTTCCAGGACCGCCGGCCAATCCTCGTCGCCTTCGCCGATCGCAACCCAACCCTTCGCGTTGCTGTAGCCCTTGAAATCGACCTTGATGAGGCGGCTACCGAGGCGGCGGATCCACTCCGCCGGCGGCACGCCGTACTTGATCATGTTCGAGCAATCGAAGTAGGCGCCGACGGTCGGATCCTCGAACTCGTCGACGTAGCGCACGAGGTCCTCGGGCGTCTTCAAGAATTCGTTCCAGACGACCTCGATGCCGATGCGCACGTCGGCGGCCTTCGCATCGGGCACGCACTTCGCGATCTCCGCGCGCGAGCGATCCCACACTTGCTGGAAGTTCTCCGTCTCGGCGTCGCGCACGGCACCGGGAACCACGAGCACGGTCGATGCTCCGTACGTCTTCGCGTCCGCGATCGCGCCGCGCAACGTGGCGACGGCCTTGTCGCGAATCTCCGCGCGCGGATCCGAGAAGCGCTCCTGCCAGTGCTTCGAGTCGACGACGCCGTGGACGACGACGCCGGTCGCTTGGGCGGCCGCGACGACGGCTGCGCGGTCGATCTCGAGCGGGCTGTCGATCTCCACGCCGGCGAACCCGCAATCCCGTGCGAGCTCGAAGCGTTCGAGGACGCTGGCCGACCCCTCGATCATGCCGAACTTCAGGGCCTTCTGGAGCGCGGACGTCGCGACCGGGGTCTTCGGAGCGACGCTCGTCGGACGCGCGGGCACCGGCTCCTCGGAGCGGTCACGACCGCAAGCCGACGTACCTCCGAGGATCGTCGTTCCGAGAGCGGCCCCGGCGAGCGAAGACGTGAGGATCTGTCGGCGTGTGGGTTCGAGCATGGCGCTGTCCTCCGTGACGAGGAGTCCGGAGGATCGACCGCGCCACAACCCGTGTCAACTACGCTGCGCGGACTCCGCGTCGTTCTCCGGTCAATTGGGTCACCAACGCGACGAGTTCCGCGAGGTCGACCGGATTCCTGAGATAGGCCTGCGCGCCCGCGAGTTCGGCCTCGAGGGCGTGCTCGGGCTCCTGGTAGATCGAGCAGCCGAGGACGATCGGAACTTCGTCCTTCGAGTGATGGTCGCGGATGCGACGGCACACGTCGAACCCCGGACCACCCTCGACGAGTACGTCGAGGAGCACGAGTGACGCCGCGGACTCACGCAGCCAGCCCAGGGCTTCGGCCGAGTTCGACGTGGCCCGCACGCTCCATCCCGCGCGTTCGAGCGCGACCTTGCGCGGACCGGGGCTCGCTTGGTTGTCGTGCACGAAGACGATGTCGTTCATGAGAGCACTCCCGCCGCGCGGCGGAGCGCGCGCTCGATTTCGGCTTCGCAGGCGATGGCGTCGGCGACGAGTTCGCGTCCGCGCGTCTCGAGCGTCAGCGTTCCGAGCCCACGAACGGCCTCGCGCACGTGGGCGGCATCCGTGCCGCGCGCGAAGACGGATCTCGGGGCACTCGACACGTGGAAAACTTCAGCGATCAGCTGGGAGGAAGGTCCGGCCGCGCCCGCGGCACGCTCGAGCCGGACTTCCGCGATCGCCAACCATCCGACGAGATGTGGAGATGCGGACGCGTAGTCCGAGGACGCCGCGAGCAATTCGCAGGCAGCCGCAGCACCGTCGCGCGCCTCCACGCGCACGAGAGCGAGAGCACCGCGCCGGGCCAGGTCGAGTGCGGCTCGGAGCGACTCGCGACCCGCGATCAACCCGGTCTCGACGACTTCCGGCGACTGCTCGAGGATGGCGCGCAGGTCGAGAGCCGCGTCGCCTCGCAGACCGCGACGGACATGGACGACGCCTTCGTCGGGCTCGCCGGCGGCACCCAGCCGATAGACGCGGCTACCCGCTCGCGACGCTCGTCGCGCGAGATCCGCGGCGACCGCATCGGCGGACGAATTCGCGGCGCCGACGATCAGTACGACGCCCGGCTCGGAGAGCCACGAGACGACGCGTGCGCGCTCCGTGCCTTGCAAATGGAGGTCGTCCAACGTCGTGGATGCGAGCGGTGGACGAATCGTGGCGCGCACGCATCGTCCGTGCTGCCCCGTGATGGTCGCGACGTCGAGATCGAGCACTTCGCCGTCGAGTTCGAGACGACCGGCAGCGCGTTCGTCGTTCGATCCGGCTCCGGCGAGCGACAACAGTGTCCGGGCGCAGGCGTCGGCCCACTCGACGGGGAAGAGCGCCGCGGGCGTACGTGCACGATCGACGCGGAACGACATCTCCGCTCCGCGCGAAGTCGATTCGACGTGGAACGAGAGCGCGCCCAGGGTCTTGGCTTCGCGCAGTGCGGCGCGCACCAACGTCAGCGCCGCGAGGTCCGGATCGTCCTGCGGCAGAGCTCCGCGCACGAGCGTGAACCGCGGCGCCTCCGGCGATTTCCAGGCCTTCGCGTCCGTCGCGGGCCAAGCGCGCGTGATGGCTTCGAGGATGCGCTCGGGCTCGGCGTGCACCGCGAAGATCGGTTCGCCGATCGCCACCGCGATCGCGTCGACGTCGTATTCTTCGCTCGGATCCTCCATCGCGACCGTGACGCGACCGGCCACGCGATGCACCGGGATGGCCATGTACTTGCGCGCCATCACTTCGGAAAGGAGTCGGGACACCTCGGCGTCCACGATCCCCGCGCTCAAGTGCAGGCAATGGACCCGACCTTGCGATCGCAGCGCTTGAGCCAGATCCTGCTGCGTGACGAGGTGCAGCGCGACGAGTGCCTGACCGAGTTTGAGGCCGCGCTCCTCGCGGTAGGCCAGCGCTGCGGCCAGTTCTTCGGGAGAGAGCTTGCCTTCGGCGACGAGCAGCTCGCCGATGCGTGATCGGCGGACGAGGGTCGGTGTGTTCGACATGCGGGATGCGGTGCGCGCGAAGGCGACCTCGAAGCCGTATCGGAAATGGGTTCCGACCGGGTTGAGAGGAGATCAGTTCCGTTGTCGAGGGGCCTCGCGCGGGGCTATCCTGATCCTCCAGGCGACCGGCGAGGGCCGCGCCGAGCACGGCCGACACGCATGCCTCCCCCGCCGAACGACGCGGACGCCACGTCGGCGCCCGATGCGCCGCGCCGCCCCGCGGTCGTCGTCACGGTTCCGACGTTCAACGAATCGGGCAACATCGGAGCGCTGCTCGACGGGTTGCTCGCGCTCGGGCCGGGCTTCCACGTCCTCGTGATCGACGACGACTCGCCCGACGGGACGTGGCGCGTCGTGGCCGAGCGCGCGACAGAGGACGAGCGCGTCCATCTCCTCCATCGGCGCGCGGACAAGGGGCGCGGACGATCGGGTCGGGACGGTTTCATGCGCGCGCTCGACATGGGAGCGCGGGTCGTGATCGAGATGGACGCGGACTTGTCGCACCAACCGCACTACATCCCGGAGATGATCCGGCGCTTGAACGGCGGACCGACGCCGGTCGGCCTCGTGCTCGGCTCGCGCGGCGCGCAGGGCGGCAAGGATGCGGATCGCGGCCTCGTGCGGCGCACGATCACGAAGCTCGCGAACCTCTACATTCGCGTCGTGCTCGGAGTTTCGGTCCGCGACTGCAACTCGGGCTTTCGCGCGTGGAAGCGCGAGACGCTCGAACTGATCCGCGTGGGCGAGACGTTCTCGGCTGGACCGGCGATCGTGCAAGAACTGTTGTTCAAGACTTCGCGCGCCGGCATCGGGATCGCCGAGGTCCCGATCGAGTTCCAGAACCGGAAGTACGGCGAGTCGACGTTGACGTTCGGGAAGCTGCTCACGGGCTACGTCACGGTCTTGAAACTGCGCTATTTGAGCGTCGTCGGTCGGATCTAGGACCTCGGACGTGCGCCGCATCCCGATCGGACTCTGCGCAGCGATCGCCGCGTACGTCGTGTTGCGCGTGCTCGTGCTCGCGACGAACTTCGAGAGCGTCGCGCTGCCGATGTTCGAGCTGTATCCGATGGGCACGATGGCCGAGCTGCGGCTCCGCGGCCTCGATTTCCCGCTGCGCTACTTCTACGACAACGCGGCCGGCCAGATCCTGATGGGGTTCGCGACGATCCCGGTCTTCGCGGTGTTCGGCTCGAGCTACCTCGCGTTGAAGCTGCTGCCCGCACTGCTAGGACTCGGCGTCCTCGTCGTCGTGTGGAAGTTGCTCGACGCGCACGTGTCGCGGCGTGCGGCGAACCTCGCTGCGCTCCTCATAGCTGTCGGACCGCCGACGCTGACGAAGTACTCGCTGATCAACTCGGGGAACCACTTCGAGAACCTGTTCTTCACCAGCGTGGCGATCTTCCTCGCCTACCGTTGGTTCGCCAGCGCGTGGAAGACGAAGCGCGGCCTCTTCGCCTACGCGTTCTCCGCGGGATTCGCGCTGTTCGTGTTCCTGGGCGCGCTGATCCCGGTCGGGATCCTGTTCGGCATGCACGCGGGTTTGCGCGGGGCCCGAAAAACCCTCGCGGACCTGCCCGTCCTGCTTGCCGGTTTCGCGCTGGGCCTCGCGCCGCTCTTCGCCGTCAACGTCGCGACGAGCGGACGTGGACTCGGATTCCTCGACGCCAAGTTCGGCGATGACTCCAGCGGTCGCGGCGGTGACGTCCTCGAGCGCATGGCGGAGTATCTCGGACCTTCGCTGGCGCGATCGGGAGTCTTCGAGTCGTTCGCCGGGCTCGAACGCGAATGGCTCGCTGCGCTGTTCCTCGTCGCCGTCGGCATCGCGTACTTGGCGTCGGTCCCCGGCGTCTTGACGGGCCTCGGAACGTTCGCGCGCAAGTTCTTCGCCAGGTCGCCGAGCACCGCGGAGGAATTGCGCCGCTTCGAAGCAGCACAGCTCGTCCCGTTCATCCTCTACGTCCCGCTGGCGGCGCTCGCCTACGGACTCTCGAACTTCCGACTCGGCGGTCACTACGGCGTCGTCGAAGCGGCAGGCTACCGCTACTTCCTGCCGACCTTGCTCTTCGCCCTCGTCCTGGTGGCCGTGTGGACGGACCGCTGGATGGCGCGCGGCGGACGAGCACGCATCGGCGCGCTCGCGCTCTTCACAGCGACCGCGATCCCGTGTGCGTCGAGCCTCGCGATCCCCGACTGGACGTTCGGTTCGACCGGCGTCGGCTCGAAGCTCGACGGCTACAACCTGGCCCAGATCGCGCGCGCCCTGTCGAGTGCGCGCAACGCCGTGCCGCACGACGAGATCGTCGCGCGCGTGCAGTCGATGCCGCCGGACGTCCGCGCGAACGTGGTCGCCGCACTCGGCTTCAATCTCGGCATCGCGCGCGCGGAAAAGTCGGTCGCCCGCGGCGAAACGCTCGCGCTCGACGAGCTGTTGGCCCCCTGGCCGACGTCGTGGCACGCCGACTTCACGCGCGGTCTCGGCCATGGGTTGCGCTTCCTCGCCCGTGCGCGCGGCGCGCCGATCGATGCCGCGCTCGAAGACGCCCGTCGTGTCGCGACGCAGGACGGAGCGCTGCGAGACGCGCTCGAGAACGGGCTCGCGCGACCCGGCGTCGCGCTGCCGATGCCGTGGGAGACGGAGAGCGTGCTGCGTGAGAATCGCGACTGGCTCGAGCGACGCGGGCGCGAATCGAGAGGCTTCGCGGACGGAACATGGTCGACCTGCGCGAGCATCCTCGAGCGCGGCGTCGAAGCGGACGCGAACGCAGCGCGGATGACCGAACTCGCCACGAAGCCCTGGCTCGCGGTCGAAAACCCGGAAGGACGATGAGCCAGCAGGCCTGGACGATTCGGCGACTCGAGGAGCTCGATGACACGCACATCGAGGGACTCGCCGACGTGTTGATCGACTGCGTCGAGCGCGGCGCGTCGGTCAGCTTCATGCTGCCGCTCATGCGCGAACGTGCACTGGCGTTCTGGTATCGGGTCGCGAGCGAAGTCGCCGCGGGCGAACGCGCGCTGCTCGTCGCTCTGGACCAGCACGGCGTGTGCGGCACTGTCCAGCTCGTGCTCGCGCAGCCCGAGAACCAGCCTCACCGCGCCGAACTCGTGAAGATGCTCGTGCACAGTCGTGCGCGTCGGCAGGGTCTCGGGGCCGCGCTGATGAAGGCCGCGGAGTCGATGGCGCGCGACTGCGGCAAGGATCTGCTCGTGTTGGACGCCGTGACGGACGGCGATGCCCCGCGGTTGTACGAACGGCTCGGTTGGACGCGCGTCGGTCCGATTCCGCGCTACGCGCTGATGCCGAACGGCGAACCGTGCGGCACGACGTACTTCTATCGCGACTTGAAGGTGTAGCCCCCTTCCGTCCCTGATCCGTTGGGGACCGAGTCGCTCGGGCTCCTCGAATCCCGCGCTGCCCCAGCCGCGGCTCGAGCGCTGCCAGCTCCCGAGGGGCCGGCGATGTTCAGACCAACGCACCCGGTGGCCTAGCAGCGGTCGCGACGCCAACTGGGACATGCGGACTCGATCGACCTCGCTGCAATCGGGGGTCTCGAACCGCGACTCGGCGTGGCTGCACCGCGTCGTCACCTTCGTTCTCCGCTCCTGTGCTGGCGGCTTTCCAAATCACCTCGGACGAGCGGAACCGCGGCAGGCTGACTCCTTTTTAGTGAGAGCTCCGGATTAGCTAGACCGGGACGGCTCGGCGCGCGGGACAATCGACTGGAGTCGGCTCGACGACAACGAAAGGAGACCGCACTCAGCGTCGGCGGCGGAGCGACGTGCACCCGCTTAATCCTTGAGTTCAGCGACGCGCTTTAGAACAAATTGATGAAGGCCGCCATCGAGGGGACGAGCACGGGTGAGGCGCCGGATGAGCGCTCGACGGCGAAGAGCATGTAGAAGCCGGGGGGAGCCAAATCTGCGCTTGGTGTCGTGAGTGCGAACGTGCCGGTGAGGTTCCCCGCACCATCGTCCGTCACGTCGGTCGGCGCTCCGGCCTCCGCTTCGATGTAGCGTTGGTCGTTGTCGAAGTGGTGGGTGACCGCTGCAGGGCGCAGGAACGCAAACCGAGGAACGGTGTGACCAGAACTCCAAGTGACCGTGACACTCATGGACATTCCCAGCTGCTTGCGAGAGGGGACGTCAGCGAGCGTCGGGCGGAATCCCTGGTGCAGGTAGGGCGGATAGTAGACCTCGCCGCTGAAGCCGCTGTCTGCGAAGCTCGGATAGGTTCCCGGGCAGCCCAGCTGCGGGATGCGGGCCTCTTCGCCACCCCCGACGAATACTCGGCCATCCGGCAGCAGCACGGCGAGGCTGTGATAGAGCCGCGGCGAAGGGAAGCCCGTCGGTGATGGATTGCTCGTACGGAGCAGTCGAGTCGAGCCAGTTGCGGAGCTGTCGAAGCCCGGTTCGTAGAGTTCGGGCTCGAACACGGGATCGGAGTACATGCAGGCGTCTTGACCGTGGCCGGTGTCCACGCGGCCACCGCCGACGAGCAAGATTTGCCCTGTCGGCAGGACGACCGCGTTGAGGAAGATACGTGGCTCCGCCATGTCGACCTTCCGTTGGCGCGGAGTCCACGAACCTGTCGCGATCGGGTTCTGACTTGGCTGCGAGTTGCGCGCGAACTCCTGCACACTTCGCGTGACCCACCATCCGCTCGCCAACAGCGCAGGTGCTCGTTCTGATCCACCAAAGGTCAGAACGCGATCCCTGACGCCCAGTGTGTGAAGTAGGACCGCCGTACCGTAGGAGCGGTCGTTCGTGATCAGAGCGTTGGTCGGCGGGCTCGATCCCGGGATCGGCTCCAGGTACTCCGCGGACGGACCCGTGTGAAGCTCCCAGCACCGAGGAGTGAGATTGGTCGACACAGGCGTCCGAATCACGCGCGCGACGCCGCGCGGATTTGTCCAAGGCGCCGCGGACAGGCCCTCGACATCGTTGACGATGAGGGCGTCCTTGCTCGAGAGCTGGAACGCCCTCGGATACTGGTCCAGCCGCGGATCGGGCAGCGGCTGACCTGAAAGCGAGATCCGTGCGTACTCCTGCGCCGTCGCAGGCACCGTCCATCCCGGTAACGTGCTGCCGCCCGTCGGATAAAGCACGTAGGGTCCAACACCCGTCGCGCTGACCTGGACATACTCCCAAAGATCGATGGGCGTTCCCGAGCCAGCTGTCCATCCACCGAGAATCCAGGAACTCCCGCCTCCGACCGAGAAGGTGGGCGTGCACTCGGTGGAGAGCACGTCGCGAAGCGTAGGGATCAAGGTCGGGTAGTACCGCGGAACCGACATCTCGGGTGACAGCGATGTCCAAGCGCTGACCGTCGTGGATTGGCCCGCGATGTGGGCCACGGGCGGTTGACCCGGAGCTGGAATGGTGTACCCGACATGTCCCAGTCCAGCGGGATCGAACCTGTAGACCTCGTCGGGTGGGAAAGGGTGGTTGAACCCACCCGCGATCACGAGCCGACCCAGCGCATCCCACGACTGTCCCGCGCAGAAGATGTCACTGGTGAGGCTGAGACTAGGGGCCTGAATCATCTGGGCCGGATTGGCCGGATCGAGCACCCAGACCTCAGTCGTGTTTGCCGCTGCACACCCCCCCCTTCCAGAGCAGGATTTTCCCCGCGTGCATTCCGCGAGGAATCAGCGCGGGGTGCGAGAACTCGTCGTAGGGACATCCCGTCGTGCCGCCGAGCTGTGCGGTGTAGTCCCAAGGACCCGCCCAGGATCCGAGCAACGAGTCCTGGGCGAATCCCTCGCGCGCGAGCAGACCGATCCCTGCGAGCAGAACTGCGATAGACGCCGCGAGCTGACGAACGAAGGCACTGGGAATCTGCATCGAGTCTTCTCCTCCGGGCCGACCGGACTGACCAAAAACCTGCCGCCCGTTTCTCCCCTGCCGCGAAAGGCTGTTGGCGAACTCAAGGCATGTCAAGCTTTGAGTCGAGGCTGACACGACGCTGTCCGCCGATTGCCGTCGACGATGAACCAACGCCAGATGCTGCGTGTCCTGCCCTGCGCCCTCTTGGTGGCCATCCTCCCCGGACACGCCTCGAGCCGACCCGGGTCGAACGCTCAGGCCGACGGCTGGATCGAGAACGTCGGCCAATGGCCGGCCTACATCACGTTCGCGACACGGTCCGGGAACTCGGGCGCGTACGCCGATCGCGAGGGACTTTGGATCCGTCGGACGCAGGACGGGCAGTCCAACGCACTGCGATTGGTGTGGGGCCGAGCCGCCAGCGTGCGTGTCGAGGGACTCGATCCGCTCCCAGGCGTCACGAACTTCTACCTGGGCGACGATCGCGCGCGCTGGCGCGAAGGCGTGCGACGCTTCGACTCGATTCGCTGGTGCGGTGTCGAGGATGGCATCGATGTCGTGGCGCGCGAAACCCCGGCGGGGATCAAGTACGACGTGCACGTGGCGCGCAGTGCGGACCTCGCGCGTCTGGTGGTGCGCTGCGAGGGCTTGGACGGGATCGCGCTCGGGTCGGACGGGAACCTGGAGGCGGTCGGAGCTCCTGGTCTGGAGCTGGTACAGCGACCGGGTCTCGCCTGGGAGGAGTTGCCCGGAGGAGCACGTCGAACCGTCGAGGTCGTGCTCGTCGCGCGGGGTGCATCGAGCTTCGGCTGGGCCTGTCCGAGCTGCGATCCCAACCTGCCGCTGGTCATCGATCCGGAGCTGGTCTGGGCTACGTACCTCGGAGCGTCGTCGTCGCCGGGCGGACCTGGGGATCTGGCGTACGACTGCAAGGTCAGTCCGCAGGGGCGCGTGCTCGCCACGGGACGTGCGGGAACTCCCGATTTTCCGGCCACACCCGGAGCCTTCCAATCGTCGGTGCCCAGTTCCTTCTTGGGTGCCTTCCTCACCTGCTTCGAGCCCGACGGGCAGCTTCGCTGGTCGTCAGTATTCGGTGCGCCCGTGAACAACGACGGCCCCAATTCCTTGGCCGTGGATCCAGCGGGCCACGCCTACGTCGTAGGACTCACAAGCCTGGGCTGGCCTACGACACCCGGCGCCTTCGACGAGCAACTCGAGTTTCCAGGGGCGGCCGCATACGCCATGTCGTTCGACGGCGATCAGGGCGCGTTGCGCTACTCGACCTATCTCCACCATCTTGACGCCCAGGGAACCGGCACCATCGCCTATTCGGTGACCGTCGACGCCTCCGGCGCAGCGACGATCGGAGGTCGCACGAGCAGTTCCTTCCCGACCACTCCCGGCGCGTACGAGAGAATCGGCTCGCCGCCGTTGGACGCGTTCTTGTGCCGGCTCGATCCGACGGGCTCAAGGCTAGTTTGGGCGACGCTCCTGGGCGGAACCGGGCTCAAGGACGAGATCTGGGCGATCGCCATAGACCACGACGGGACCGTCGTGTTCGCGGGACAGACCGGTTCCCGCGACCTGCCGACAACCCTCGCGTCCTACCAGCCTGAGATGGGGCAGCACAGCTACGAGCGGAGCTGTGTGGGCCGGTTGAGCGCCGATGGCTCTCAGCTCCTCTGGATCACCTACTTGAGCTTCGGCGGACCGAGCTACGGTGAGGAGTTCGTGCGCGGACTCGGTCTCGACGGCGCGGGCAATCCGATCGTTGTCGGGACGACGACCGCGACGTGGTTCCCGACGACGCCTGGTGCGTTCCAGACTCAGCACTCGAACGGGATCAATCTCCTTTCCATGGGGGACGCGTTCCTGACCCGGCTGGATCGCGACGGCACGCGCGCGTTGTACTCGACGTTCTTCCGGAGCGGTTGGCCGGAGTCCTGCACGGACGTAGAGGTCGACGCGTCGGGGGTCGCTACGGTGTGCGGCTTGACGGGGGCTCAACTGCCGATCACGTCGGGCTGCTTCGACCCGACGCATAACGGCGACTCTGACGGCTTCGTTGCGCGCTTCGATCCCAGTGGATCACGACTGCTGTACGCGACGATGATCGGCGGCTCGTACATCGACGATCTTCTGGGCTTGGGAGTGACACCTGCCGGTCGCGTGTCAGCCGCGGGAACGTCCTATGGTCCCGATTTCCCGACGACGCCGAACGCCTTCGCGCCCTCGAACGTCGGCGGGAGCGATGCAGTCGTCGTGACGATGGAGTTGCACCCCGAAGGTGTGCGGTCCCTGGGATCGGGCACACCCTCGTGCCAGGGCGTGGTGCGCAGCGGCGTGCTGAGCGAGCCGAGAGCGCATCAGCGGGGCTTCGGCATCTGGTGCAGCCAAGCGCCGCCAGGCGGTCGTGGTTGGCTCGTACTGGCGACCGCGTCTTTGCCTACGCCCGCTTCCGTGGGTGGAGCGCAGTTCTGGCTGGATCGCAGCGCCGTGCGCCGCGTGATCCCCGTCACCGCAGATCGGCTGGGCTGGGCGGAAGCGCCGGTCGACCTGTCGCACGTGACCGCCGGGATGCGCGTCTATTCACAGTTCATCTTCCGCGACACGCCCGGAGTCGTGGTTGGCTCGTACTGGCGACCGCGTCTTTGCCTACGCCCGCTTCCGTGGGTGGAGCGCAGTTCTGGCTGGATCGCAGCGCCGTGCGCCGCGTGATCCACGTCACCGCAGATCGGCTGGGCTGGGCGGAAGCGCCGGTCGACCTGTCGCACGTGACCGCCGGGATGCGCGTCTATTCACAGTTCATCTTCCGCGACACGCCCGGATGCGGTGCGCTTGCTCAAGTTTCGACCAGCGCCGCACTCGAAATCGTCGTGCACTGAAGCTCGGCTCGCGCGAAGTGGCCGCGAGCGATACTACCGCCCTGTCGGAGAGCGAAGCACGAGCCGCACGCGCGCGCCAGGCAGCATTCGGCTGCGCATCCCGCCGTCGAGCGTGCGAAAGATCCCGCGTTGCAGCCGCTGCGACATCGTCGGCGACGCAGCCTTGAAGAGGTGCGCCGGCAACGGCACGGAACGCTCGACGTTCTCGACACGAAATCCCGCTCGCTCGGCCAACGTGCGCAGCGCGCGCAGGTCGAATTCGAGGATGTGATACGGATAGCCGTTGTCCGACCCGTCGAACTTCAGGAGCTTCAACGTCTGCTGCCCGAGCAGCGCGCGCGGGACGAGCTTCTCGGCCGCGAGCATCAGGCGGAAATAGGGCGAGTTCACGTAGCTCGGGCAGATCACGATCAGTGCGCCGCCGGGCCGGAGCAGCTCGCGCAACTGCGTGAGGACGCCGACGGGATCCGTCACGTGCTCGAGCACGTTGTCGGCCAGCGCGATGTCGAAGCTCGCCGGTCCGAACGGTGCCTCCTCGAGCAGTCCTTGGAACACGGGCAACCCGAGTTCGCGAATCGAGTACTCCGCAGCCGGCGGCGAGAGTTCGACGCCCTGCACCGTCCAACCGCGGCGGCGTGCCGCCTCGAGGAAGAACCCGCCCGCGCTGCCGAGTTCGAAGATCGCGCCCTTCGAGATCCCGGTCAGGCGCTCGTACTCCGCGACCGTCTCGCCGTACTGCGCGATCAGCTCATCGCGCCGCGCGAAGTAGTTCTCCGTCTCGACGCCCAGGTTGTAGCCGTCCGTGTAGTAATCGGCGTCGTCGTACATCGCGCCGAGCGTCGGCCCGTCCGGTCGCGGATCGACGTAGACCATCCCGCAGCGACAGCGCACGAGATCGAACCGGGTCGTGCCGATGCGGTACATCCCGGGCCGATACGGGCGCGCATCGTCCGCGCCGCACACGACGCAGCGGACTTTCTCGGTGCGCACGGGGAAGGTGCGCTCGGCGGTTTTCGTCGTGCTCGTGGTCACGTGAACCCCGAATCCTATCCCGCGGACCGCATCGTTCCGCTGGAAGAGCGACGATCGAGCGCGTAGACCATGCGGCCCGATCCCATGCGTCCTCAGCGGAAAAGCCTTCTCTCTCTCGCCGCGGGATGGAGCCCGTTCGGAATCGGCCAGACGAAGCCGCGCCACTTCCGCGACATGCTGCGGATCGTGTGGGAGAACCGCGACGCGTTGCCCCACGCTTGGAACGTGCTCACGAAGGGTGTGTGCGACGGTTGCGCGCTCGGGACGACCGGCGTGAAGGACTGGACGATCCCCGGCACGCACTTGTGCATGGTGCGGCTCGAGTTGTTGCGCTTGAACACGATGGGTGCGCTGGACGTCGAGCGCCTCGCGGACGTCGAGAGCCTGCGGGGCCTGACGTCCAAGGAACTACGCGCGCTGGGCCGCATCCCCTATCCGTTGCGACGCCGGCGCGGCGAGAAGGGTTTCACCCGCATCTCGTTCGACGAAGTGTGGCGCGAAGTCGGTCCGCGGTGGCGCGCGATCGATCCCGATCGCACGGCGATGTTCGTGACGAGTCGCGGCGTCACCAACGAGGTGTACTACGTCGCGCAGAAGGTCATGCGGTTCCTCGGATCGAACCACGTCGACAACTCGGCGCGTTTGTGCCACTCGCCGAGCACGAGCGGCTTGAAGACGACGGTCGGTGTCGCGGCGACCACGTGCTCGTACTCGGATTGGTACGAGACGGATCTCATCGTTTTCCTCGGCTCCAACCCGGCCAACGATCAACCGGTCACGACGAAGTACTTGGCCGAGGCCAAGCAACGCGGCGCGCGCATCCTGTCGGTCAACGCCTACCGCGAACCGGGGTTGTCGCGGTATTGGATCCCCTCTTCGGCCGAGTCAGCGCTGTTCGGCACCGAACTGTGCGATCGGCATTACCTCGTCGGCGTCGGCGGCGATCTCGCGTTCCTCACCGCCGTCGCGAAGGTCGTCGTCGCGCAGGGTTGGCACGACGCGGAGTTCATTGCTGTTGCCACGAGCGGGTTCGAGGAATGGCGGCGCGAACTCGAGCGCTGGTCGCTCGACGACCTCGCGCGTCTCGCCGGAACGACCTTGGCCGAGATCGAGGACTTCGCGGCTGAAATCCGCTCGGCGAATAAGGGCGTGCTCGTCTGGAGCATGGGCATCACGCAGCACATGCACGGCGCGGACACGGTCCGCGCGATCGCGAATCTCGGTCTCCTCAAGGAATGGGTCGGCCGGCCCGGCACGGGTCTCATGCCGATCCGCGGACACAGCGGCGTGCAGGGCGGTGCGGAAATGGGCTGCTATTCGACGGCATTTCCGGGCGGAGTCGCGATCGATGCGGAGAGCGCGCGCCACTTCTCCGCGCTCTGGGGCTTCGACGTGCCGAGCCGTGTCGGACGCACGACGCCCGAGTACCTCGACGCGGCGCACGATGGCCTGATCGACGCGTTCTGGTGCATCGGCGGCAATTTCCTCGAGACGATGCCCGATCCGGCGCGGTACGCACGCGCCATCGGCCGCATCGGCTTGCGCGTGCACGCGGACCTCGTCGTCACGACGCAAATGCTCGTCGAGCCCGCGGACGTCGTCTTCTTGCTGCCGTCGCGCACGCGCTACGAGCAAGAAGGCGGCGGAACGGAGACTTCCACCGAGCGTCGCGTGATCTTCAGCCCGGAGATCCCGGGTCACACGATCGGCGAGGCGGAGAGTGAGTGGCGCATGCTACTCGCGCTGGCTCGCGCTGTGAAACCCGAGACCTATGCACGCGTCCACTTCGAGGACTCCGCCGCGATCCGTGCCGACATCGAGCGCGCGAACCCGGCCTATCGCGGGATCGCGAAGCTCTCGAAACAGGGTGATCAGTTCCAGTGGGGGGGCCCGCATCTGTGCGCGGATCGCCGGTTCCCGACGGAGGACGGAAAGGCCCACTTTCAGCCCGTTTCGCCGCCGACGCCGGTTCGCGCGCCCGGGACCTTCCTTCTCGCGACGCGCCGCGGCAAGCAGTTCAACTCGATGATCCAGCGCGATCACGATCCGCTGACCGGCGCGGATCGCGACCACGTGTTCGTCTCGGCGCGCGACGCCGCACGCTTGGGTCTAGAGCAGGACGATCGGGTGGTCGTGAAGAACGCGAGCGGCTGGCTGCGCGGCCGCGCGTTCCTCGCCGACGTCGCCGAGGGGACGCTGCAAGCGCACTGGCCCGAAGCCAACGTCCTGCTCGCCGCCGGACGAGTCGATCCCTTCGGCGGCGTGCCCGACTACAACGCCGAGGTGGTGCTCGAGAAGGATCGCAGCCTCACGGCTTGACGGAGGGCGTTGCGCCGAGCAAGAGGCGCGTCATCTCGTCGAGGTCGAGCACGTTCGGCACGCGCGCGTCGTTCGCGTTCAGCGTGACGCTCTTCAAGTTCAGGTTCTCGGCCGCCTTCTTCGCGAGCAGGATTCGACCGCCTTCCGAGTCGTAGAGCTCGTTCGAGAGCATGTCCGGCAGGCCCTGCGCCCACGCCAAGGCGCGATCGCCTTCCGCGACGAGGCGGTCGTACTCGGCCTGCGCCTGGACCTTGCGACGTCGGTCGTACTCCTTGGCCTCTTGCTCGAGCGTGATGATGCGCGTGCGACCTTCCGCGTGCCGCACCTGGATCAACGCATCGCGCTCGGCGCGGATGCGCTTCTCGGAGGATTCGATCCGCACCTCTTGCAGCTTGATCTCTTCGCGCGCTTCTTCGAGTTCTTGCTGAGCCGCCGTCATGAGCTCCTGTTGCGCCAGGAGCTGCTTTTCCTGCAGTTTCACTTCGTATTGCATCGCGAACAGGAACTGCGTCACGAGCAACGACTCCGCTTCGACGTGGTATACGGCCAGCAAAACATTGAGCCGCGCCAGCGTCGCGTCGCAACGTGCGAGACGAGTGTCGGTGTCGGCGTACTCGGTGCTCGTCAGCTTGCCGAACTCCTCCACCACGATCTTGCCCATCGTGGCGCGCACCCGTTGGTGGAACGCGGTGCGCAGTCCGTCGCGGACGAGCGCGTTCGCCGCGCCCGGCTTCACCCGGTACAGCATGGACACCGCGAGGTGGCACACGTTGCCGTCCTTCGTGCGCACCTCGATCGGCGGGTGATCACCGCCTTCGCTCTCCCACGCGAAGTCGAGCACGAACGTGCGGCGCTCGACGTGGTGCCACGTCACGAATCCGCGTGGAGCGAAGTGGATGCCGGCCGGATGGTCGACCGCGACGATCCCGGCGCCGAAGTTGTCTTGGCGCACGCCGATGAAACCGGCCGGCACGCGCTGGAACAGGAGCCACCCGAGGCCAAGCGACAGTCCGGTGAAGAGGGCCGTGAAGAATACAACGCGCACGTACGCAGCCAGGAACCGGCCCAACGCTCGGAAGAAGGAACGCATGACGATGTGCCTCAGGGCTTCGGGCTCGGGGTCTCGTACTCGATGCGCTTGGGCGCTGAGTCGCGGCTGTACGGCACGATCTGGAACGCGATCCGACCCAGCCCGTCGACGAGCGCCGCGCGCACCGCCCCGGATCCGTGCGCCAGGAGCGCATCGGCGCGCGTGCGCGCATCCTCGGCCAGACCGCGGAACTTCGTCGCGAGCACGGAAGCCTGCAGCTCTTTCTCCGCCTTCGCGATCCGACCGTGGCTCAGACGTTCGGCGTAGACGATGTCGGCCTCGGACAACGCGCGGACCCTCTCGCGCTCCGCCTTGCCGATGTCCTGGGCAAGGTTGCCTTCGAGTGTGAGGAGCTCGGCGTCCTTCGAGCGACGCACGTTGTCCTCGCGCAGTCGGCCGCGATCGGCGAACGTCGCGATCTGCGCGCGCAATGCCTCGGACTCCTGGTTGGCGAGCTTGCGTCGATTGATGAGGTCCTCGTAGCCCTTGTCGAAGGCGGGTTTCGGCGAGCTCACCTCCAGGACCTCGATGCCGTGACGCTCGAGCGCCGCGTTCATGCGTTCCAAGCTCGCGCGCGTCGCTCTGGCGACGGACTCCGGCCGCGCGGAATCGCCAGCGACGAACCGACCGAACTCGTCGCGCAGGATCGCGCGCGCGTGACAGCGCAAGAACTCCTCCTTGAACGCTTCGCCGCCACCCGAGTCGTCGAGCACTTCGGCTGCGCGCTCGACGCGCAGCGCGTACTGCAGCGTCACCTCCTCGAACCAGAAGCTCGATCCGTCGCGTGCGCGGATGAGCAAGCGCGGGACGTGATTCACGGAGACAGCCGAATTGCCCTGGAAGAGAAGGGCATTCGGGCTCTTCTCCACCACGTGCACTTCCTGGAACCAAGGCCAATAGGCTCGGTAACCGGGCGTGTCCACGACTCGGGTTTCGCTCGACCACGCATCGAGGACGATGCCGACTTGATCGTCACGGATCTCGGCTAGCCCTGAGTCGGGACCGATGCGTCGCAAGCACTCGACCGCCGCGATGGGCGTGATCACGAGCGCGAGGGTCAGTTCGATCCAACGCCGTCGCCGTTTCGGCCTGGAAACCGCAGTCAGCGGAGTCGTGAGAAAGATGGCGTCTTGAGTCATGGTTTCCTCGTTGGAACCGTGAACCGACGCACGCGCACGATTCTCGGCAGCAAACACCAGGAAAATGCGCCGGTCCGCGCCGTGACCGTGCTTGCGCGCAGCACGCGTGGTCGCCAACCTGCTCGCGTCGCAACCGAACCACAGACACACGCACCCATGAAAACGATCCTCGTTTCTTCTCTCGCGCTCGTCGGCGTCGCGCTCGCGAGCACGCTTCTCACCGCCGCCAAGGCACCGAACCGCGTGGTCGCGTCGATCCCTGCCGCGACGAGCTACACCGTCGACACCGTCCACTCGGCGGTGATCTTCTCGACGACACACCTGAACACGAGCCGTGCCTACGGCCGCTTCAACGACATCGCCGGGACGTTCACGGTCGACATGGAGAAGCCCGAGAACTCCAAGGTCGACATCCAGATCAAGGTCGAGAGCGTGGACACCGCACACGGCGGCCGCGACGACCATTTGAAGGGACCGGACTTCTTCGACGTGAAGCAGTTCCCGATGGCCACGTTCACCAGCACGAGCGTGAAGAAGACCGCTGACAAGAAGTGGAGCGTCACGGGCCCGTTGAGCCTCCACGGCGTCAAGAAGGACGTCACGATCCCCCTCGAGTTCACGGGCGAAGGCAAGGGTCGCAACGGCGAAGCCTTGATCGGCTTCCACGGCACGTTCCAGATCCGACGTAGCGATTTCGGCATGAAATTCATGCCCGACATGCTCGGCGACGCGATCGATCTGACCGTCAGCGTCGAGGCCGCGGCCGAAGCGAAGAAGTAGCGGCTCGCGACGGCACTCGACATGGACGGCCCTGCTCTTTTGTTCGGCGTTCTGATCCCCGCGATCTTCGCCGTGGTCGTCCTGCTGGTCTCGGCCCGCCGCGCGCGGGCCGAGCCGTCGATCGCGCGACCGTTCGCCGGCGCGCTGGCGCTCGGCGTCGCGTTTCTCGTCGCGAAAGCCAGCCTCGACTCGGTGCCCCCGCTGCCCTTCGGCCCGGACGCGCTCGGTGTCCTCGGGATGATCTTCTGGTGTGTCGTCGCCGCGATCGTGCTCGCGCCGCTGCGGAACGCGCCGGTCATCGGACGGTTCGGGAACGCCTTCTACGTCGCGCTGTTCTCGATCCTCCCTTACCACCTGATCCGCGACAGCTCGAAGCCGGCCTCCGCGTTCGACGCCGGTGGGTTCGCGACCGTTCTCATCGTCTACGCACTGTGGAGTTCGCTCGAGCGCCTGGCCCGTCGTCGGCCGGGTCCGTCACTTCCGCTGGCCCTGTGGGCCGCGTGCGCCGGGACCGCGGTCGTGCTGCTGGAGAATCGCAGCGCATTGCAGGCGCAACTCGCCGGTTCGCTGGCGGCGGCGCTCGGCGCGGCGGTCGTGGTGACTTTCCTCGTGCGCGGCTCACATCTCTCGACGGGTGCGATCGCGATCCTGGCGATCGTCGTGAGCGCGCTGCTCCGGCAAGCGACGATCTACGATTTGCCCACACCGTGTTGGGCGCTCTTGGCCGTAGCGTTCGCGGCACCCTGGATCGGCGAGATCAAGGCACTGCGCCGACGATCTCCGCTCCTCGCGGGCGTCGCCGCCTTCTTGGGTGCGCTCATCCCGACCGCGATCGCCGCTTGGCTCGTGCACGACCTGCGCGCGCTGCCTGTTTACTAGTCGGAGAGTGGAATCCGCTGGCGCGCCCCGAACGAAGACCTCCGGATGTCGAAGTCCGTCCCCGCGCTGCGCATCGACGCGAAGAACGACCGACCGATCCGCGCACGCGGCGAGTTCGTCCTGTACTGGATGATCGCGAGCCGGCGCACGAGCTGGAATTTCGCGCTCGATCGCGCCGTCGAGCTGGGTCGACAACACGAGAAGCCCGTTCTCGTCCTCGAAGCGCTGCGCTGCGGTCACCGTTGGAACAGCGCGCGCTTTCATCGTTTCGCCCTCGATGGAATGCGCGCGAACCGCGACGCGTGCGCGGCCGCCGGTGTCGCGTACTACCCGTACGTGGAGCCCGAAGCCGGCGCCGGATCGGGATTGCTCGAAGCGCTCGCGGAGCGCGCCGTCGCGATCGTGACGGACGACTACCCGTGCTTCTTCTTGCCGCGCATGGTCGAGAGCGCGGCGCGACGCGTGTCCGTCCGCATCGAAGCCGTCGATGCGAACGGGTTGCTGCCGATGCGCGCTTGCGATGTCACGCAACCGACCGCCTACGCCTTCCGTCGTTTCCTCCAGAAGAACCTGCGCCCACATCTCGCCGAGCAACCGCACGCGAGCCCGCTCGGGCTCGCCGCGAAGCTCGGTGGAGCCGTCGACCTGCCCGCGACGATCTCGAAGCGCTGGCCGCGCGCATCCGATGCGTTGATCGACGGCGACGACCATCTCTTGGCCGCGCTGCCCGTCGATCCCACCGTGCCCGTCGCGCCGAAGACCGGCGGTTCCGTCGCGGCGACGCTTTCCCTGCGCGAGTTCGTGCGGCACAAGCTGCCGCGCTACGCCGAAGAGCGCAGCGAACCGTCGCAGGACGTCGCCTCGGGCTTCTCGCCGTGGCTGCACTTCGGGCACCTCTCCGTGCACGCGGTGTTGGCGGAGGTCGCGAGGCTCGAGAACTGGACTCCCGAGAGCACGGCGCAGACGACGAGCGGGAAGAAAGACGGCTGGTGGAATCTCTCCCCCTCTTCCGAAGCGTTCCTGGACGAACTCGTCACTTGGCGCGAACTCGGTTTCAACTTCTGTTCACGTGTGGCGAACTACGACCGCTACGAGTCGCTGCCGGCGTGGGCGCGGAAAACGTTGGACGAGCACGCGACGGATCCGCGTGAACACCACTATTCACTCGAGGAATTCGCCCGTTCCGAGACCCATGACCCGCTGTGGAATGCGGCGCAACGCCAGCTCGTTCGCGAGGGTCGCATCCACAACTACCTGCGCATGCTGTGGGGTAAGAAGATCCTCGAGTGGACACCGAATCCGCGTGCGGCGCTCGACGTCCTGATCGAGCTCAACAATCGCTTCGCCCTCGACGGCCGTGATCCGAACAGCTACAGCGGCATTTTCTGGACTCTCGGCCGCTACGACCGTCCGTGGGGCCCGGTCCGCCCGATCTTCGGCACGATCCGCTACATGACGTCCGCGAACACGGCGCGCAAGATGGACGTGAAGCCCTACCTCGCGCGGTACGGCGCAACGCCTGCGCGCACCTTGTTCACACCCTGAACGCCGCGCGATCCATCGGAAGATCCATCGGGCTATTCACCGCGGAGTTTCACCGCGGAGTTTCAAGGCGGGCGATTCAAGGCGGGCCCTACCTCGCGCGGTACGGCGCAACGCCTGCGCGCACCTTGTTCACACCCTGAACGCCGCGCGATCCATCGGAAGATCCATCGGGCTATTCACCGCGGAGTTTCAAGGCGGGCGATTCAAGGCGGGCGATTCAAGGCGGGGTTTCAAGGCGGGGTTTCAAGGCGTGCGATTCAAGGCGTGCGATTCAAGGCGTGCGATTAAAGGCGTGCGATTCACCGCGGGCGATTCACCGTGGGTTTCACCGTGGGTTTCACCGTGGGTTTCACCGCGGGCGATTCACCGCGGGGGTTTCACCGCGGGGGTTTCACCGCGGGGGGGTCACCGCGGCGATTCACCACGTGAGCTGCCACACGAGCGGCTCTTTGCCCTCGCGCGCGGCTTGGATCGGGATCGTGAGCGTCGCCACGTTGCCGTCCGAATCGTTCCTCGA